>JAAUYH010150802.1_pt1 | contig 24125 bp, 15 predicted proteins | sample 7278061 | NCBI WGS metagenome assembly JAAUYH01 (sample SAMN14350203, study PRJNA611818) | marine sediment metagenome | isolation source: surface marine sediment (0.6m) | place: French Polynesia: Moorea | collected 2018-08 | reverse complement strand
GCATAGCCCATGCGCATGATGTCTCCAAGTACGTTCCAACGGCTTCTTGCAGGATCCCAAGAACATGCCTGTACACGCAACCGACTGTCCGGAGAGTGCTGACACGAGTGTGGCGAGTTACGGATCAAAAAGTGATTTTTGCCTGAGATACAGTGAGTTCCGCTTATACAAAATGTTTGATTGCGACCACTACGTTTGCTTTGTCACTTTTCAACTCACTGACTAGAATTGTGGAATTCGCATTATAATTTTATCTTCATTGTATTTCTGAAGTGTGCTGTGTAACTATATTGAAGGTATCCTTTAACTTGTACCGCTTTTTCTCAGGGATAATTTAGAGGTCTTGTAGCGTAAAATCTCTGCTTACTAACCTACACGTGCAGACTCAGGAGCAAGTAGAGTCGGATTAGGATTGTGGATACGTATAATTGTAGAACATATTGGAACAACAGACAATTACCACCAAGTCTCAAATATTGTTGTCGTGCCAAATACCAACTGTGAGGAAGTGCGATCAGCTATTAATACTATGTATATCCAAATGAGCCATAACGCGAATTCCGATAATTTGCAAGCAAACTAACAGGGCTGATAATGGGTTTAAAAACGCTCGCATAATTTTGGCCTTTCAAATCATTTAGCGTGTGTAGATGCAAACTGGAGGTGATTCGCCAGTGTTCAAATGAGTTAATTCATATTAAAGGTGTACTGATTGACTTTATAAGATGAGTTTTACTCTTCCATGTGCAATAATGAGCACTACGATAATTTTAGTCTGAGATGATCCGTCAAAGTAACAAAATCCCATCTTTTGAGTCCACTTTCCTTTATCAGTTTCAAATATAGACGCGAAGCGAAATTTGATCTGAATTCAACAACTTATCAAGTTCATACAGGTAGAAATCCATAATGTTAGCTGCGCATGAGAAAAAATGAGTGGATAGGTTTCGAAAATTGATTCTTGATTCCTCAGATGAGTTCCAATGATTTCAAAAATTGGTTTGTTTAACACCTTTGAAAGCTCTATGCATACTTGACCTTTCCATTATTCATAGAAGGTAGTCGTCGGTTTTTGAATCCGGGGACAGTGTACGATTCAATACAAGAGATTCCTAGTCCAATATGCCATACGAGATGTACTTTGAAGGGAAAATATCGGTAAATAGCGACGGAACCGATGGTGGATTGAATGATCGAGCAAGCAGCAGAAAAAACGGAATGAGCTAGTCATGAAAGGGTTGAAAGAACTTGCGCAGAGAATTCCTCACAGCCTCATTGAATTCTTGGAGAACCAAGTTGACATGACTTCATACCCTTTACCAAAAAACTTGTTCTAGTCCAATCGGAATTATCTTCATGCACACAAATTGAATTAGAACTGACGGGTGACAACTTCTCTAGTTTTTTCATTCTTCTTGCTGCTTGTATAAGTGTAGAAAGCATGATGACTATTTTTTGATCAGTAGCATACCGCTTAGAATCTACAGGCGCCGATAGAATTTGGTTGAAACTTATTCAAATCAGTTTGCTTCATATAATTTCGACCAGTTTAAGTTTAGTTAAAGCTTCACTAGCACCCTGTATCAAAATTAATTGTAAGTTTAATTACTAGCGCATTATGAAATTCACCCACTTAATTTACAAAGTGCTCTCTGGAAACAATCAAAATAATGATTTGAATTAACCGCAATTTACAGTACTTCCTACTTCACATTCTTAGAGAAATCTAGACAATATACAGAAGGCAGTAAGTTGAAGATGCATTGCAGAATGTAAAATCACATTTCGAAAAGCAGACTGACAAAAATTTAATGCGGAACAGTGAGCAGATTCATCGATTTGTGTGTGGCAATTCGCCAGGTATAAAGGCCACTCTTTCCTCATTATCGTCCTTCCGTTTTGCTTTCCGCATTGAGATAAGTAGGAAGCCAATACCAGCGATGACAACAAACAATACTACAACGAAAACTGCTCTTTTTGAAATCGATTCATCTCTTACTGCCACAACTCGGGTCGCAGCAATCGCCCAAGTTGCCGGATACGTGAGCGCAGGCTCAACCTGCCAATTTCTATTCCAATATCCAGCAGCCTCCACCGCACCATACCCACGCCATCCGAATCCATCGTTCGCGTTGACGAGCACCCACTCTGGCACTTTTTGATCTGGGGATAACGGCAAAAAACTTGTCGCTGCCATCAATCCATCATCATCAGTTCCAGCCACAACCACTGCTAATGTTCTGTGTTTCCCCGGTGTCAAGAATGCCACTCCGGTACCAAGTCGATTCGTACATCGGGTTCCAACGCATATTTTGCCTTTTCTCGTTCGCACAGTTCGGTCTCGTGAGATTTTCTGCAGTAAGCTCGCTGCCTTGTTCGTCCCAACTCCACCAAGTACGATAACGTTGTATGTGCCTTCTCCGATTGTGCTTGCTGCTGAGGCATCTGCTGTCACACTTACTGAGATCCCTGCGTCGTATAGGATGTTCGCATATCGTGTAGCGATGCCTAGCAATGCTTTGCTTCCAGTCGGGTAAATAACAGCGACTCGTCGTGCTCCAAGAACCTGTGTCAGAGGTCCACTATTGTCCGGACCTCTAACAGACGAAGCCTTGGCAGAAGGAAAAGTCGGATCACTACAATGTTTCCACGATACTCTGCTCGAAAATTCATTTTCAACAGCACAGAGGTCCACATAAGCAGCAGACGTTCCATTGTAGTTGCGAATAGCTTTGGGAATCTGAAGAGCCGGTGTTGTCTCGTCAATGACGAGCCGCTTTGGGCGGGGATACACCCCGTTAACGGCTCTATATCGGATTCGGAAAACATTACGAGTAGTCACATGCCATGTATTCCCTTCAATTCGCACGGTAAGTCTTGCTGTTTGGAAAGGAACCTGTAGAAGCATAATTCGAAGTCCGCCTCGTGAACCTGTTGTTGCTGGGTTCTGAGTAACCACAGAAAACTTCTGAGGTAGTTCCGGCTTAGAATGTGCAATCAACGCTTTGGCAATAAATGGTTGAAGTTGCTCATCATCCATGACACCTCCAAACCACTTCAGAAACATTGTCAGAACCAGCTCACACGCTTGAAGAGAATACGTACATGTCCTTTTCCTGGTACTTCGTTCAAATCGACCAGAGTCTCATTAATGTTGTAGAACAATTCGTATTCCTGCGAATCGCAACACGGTTAGTCGATTAGTTTCAATCACAACAGCTTTTCAAGCTTGTACGAAACAATCAGGTAGGAAACCCGAAACGTACCCTCACCAGTCGACAAAACTTTCGCAGGTTTTGTGCTACGCTTGAATACATCGCTCGAACGCGTTCGTGTCAGCCGCGCCAACGAGTCAGCAAGCAGGCGCATGAGCGCGTCAAGGCAAGAAAATTAGATGAGCACAACGTACGAGGAACAGTCATATCAGCGGAACCGACGCGAGCAGTGAGAGGAACCCCAACAACATTCTCACTGTACAAATCGTCCGCATATTCTTCCGACGAAAGGGCAAATAAGCCACGCAAACCAGCATCTGCAAAAGATAACTGAGGATGAAAAGCAGGACCTACCTGACCGTACGTGTCGTATCGCAGCCATCCCGCTATAGGCATAGATGCAACCAGTAGGTCAGGGAAGTGAGTTGAGAGCGTGAGTGCGCCATGACCCCCCATCGAATGCCCGACAACAAACGCGTAGTCTTGTCGGACAGCATAAGCTTCTCGATACATGTCGGGAACGCCTGGTAAAACCAGTCGAACTGACTCAAGACACTTCAATGCACTTTCCATTTGCGCCCCCTCCCAATTCTCCCCAAACTTTCGTCTTCCAGTCGGCAATACAACCCAAGCATTGCGCTGCGTTTGAAAAGAGTCAGTCCACGCATTCTTCAATGCATCAACACCTGCTCCATGGGTAGCCAGCAAAACCGAACATTTATCCGTGCAAGGACCAATCGGGGGCCTCAAAGCGACAGCCTGCACAGAATTGTCTTCATCGATGTAAGTAGCGACGTATGATGGCGGCGGCCATCCAAGTACATCAATGTTCAATTGGTATTTGGCGATTCTGGTTTGGTCGTTCACATTGTACGATAGCGCAACAGTAACATTGAGTGTGTCACCAACATCCAAATCCAAAGCCGAAACCTTGGATATGTCGAGATCCAAACGCACTGCGCGCTTTTGACCGGGAGCCAATCTTGGTGGGTGCGGCGATAATGATGTAAGTTCCACACCTTTCGGGGAAGAAGTGACTGAAACAGCACCGGCGATAGCCCACGCATCTTCGTCCGCATTCAAAACCGCGACAGATGCATGAGCCCCAGCCAAAATGAGTTGAGACAGATGACGAATAATACTCGGTTTGGTCGATCCTTGCTCTGTAGGTATAAGCATGGGAGAAGTGGTATGCGAATCAATAGCACAACCGAACGGAACCACACTGCCCATCGATGCGAGAGACATATGAATTGCGTATTCATCCGAGGCTAAAGATAATGGACAAGGGACTAAGTCACCTAAACAATGATGCTGTTTCGGTTCAGCCGACGAACTAGATTTAGACGTGATATAAGTGCGGTGCGAGCACTGCATTAACACGAAAGTGGCGTTATCTTCACTCGACAATGATTCTTGTACATGCAATGAACCGACGGCCCATGCAGTGAGTGGCGGCGAAGAACCATTAAAATACGCTAACGCCACGCCAGTAGAAGTATTAGTGAAAGTAGTATTCCAAGCCGCATATCCACCAAGGGCAGCTTCAGAGGGGAATCTATCGAGATTCTTCAATACCTGAAGAAACGACCCAGGTATTGCGGAGAGAGGATCAGCACCTACACCAGACAAAGGCAAAGGTCCGAAAATTCGCCACTTCGTGCCAAGTTTGGCATGCTGCGCAGAAATAAGGGTCACATGTGTAAGAATGATAAGAAGCACGATCCCAGGCGAAAGCGAAGCAAATCGCCGTCGGCAGCAGTTCATGAGAGATTGGGACGAAGATGCTCACCTCAAGGCCGTTATCAAACAACAAGAAAGCGGAAATAAAAAAAATGAGAGGATGGAAGAAATTAGTGTTCCATATCGCCAGGCATTGAACGTAAATAAAACCCAGCTGTGTGCGCACTCTCAGTGCTGTACCTCGTACACCTCACCTTCCAACCAAGTCGCCCGAAAATGTCGTCACGTCGGTACGATGTTTACGATGACACCGGCCGCAACTCACGCGGGACACGGGTGAGGAGGACGCATTCCGCACGGGACGTGACACGTCGCCACAGCGCGCGGCAACGCCCGGACACGATGGCGTCGCTGTTCGAACAGTTCGACCGCGACATGGCCACATTTCACGACTCGTTCTTTCCCGCTATCTTCGGCGGACCGAACGGCCGTATCGACAATCAGTATGGTGGTGGTACCTACATGTACGAGTCGCACACTTCGACGATGGGACCCGACGGTCGCATGACCACCGAAACCATTCGTACACGTCCAGGTCGCGACGGTCGACCGGAGACGCAACGAATCCATCGTGACGCGTCGGGTCGAGAAACTCGCACCACCACGCACGAGATGCCCCCGAATCCGTTTGACGATTTCGGCTGGCCTTTCACCTCGCGTCTCCCTGCACCCGCACCCGTGGAAGTGCAGGAAATCACGGATGAGGATGACGCAAGAGTGTCACGTCGCCGTTCGTCGCGTCGTCGTCGCGAGCCGCGTGTGGTGGTGGAAGAGCCCGACGACGACGAGTACGACGCACGTCCACGCCGTGCGTCGTCACATCATCGGCCGTCGCCGCGCAAGTCGTTCTTCGAGCGAGCGCGAGATAGTTGGCGTCGGGACGGACGTATCTGAAAGAAACGGAAAGAAGCAAAACTATCGCGTGCAGCATCGAATATCCGCTTATCAAAGTTGAAACGTAGATAAGTCTAGTTCAGTGATAGAGAGCAGCACATTGGATCTACCTCACCTACTCCATTTAATCGCATGAAGGTTATTAAAACGAATTGCCTCGTTTTGTTTATTCCGCAGCTCACATCACTGTGTATGTTTTTGTCTCTCCAACACGCGTTGCTTCAGCTCTTTTCTTTGCTGTAACCGCTCCGCTCGGCGCGTAGCCTCTAATCTAGTGGCAGTTTGATAAAACGTCTCATCGCCAATGCGAACAGTAATCATGAAATACTCCATGGCGGCACCCAGGAGGAACCCTTGAATTAGTGTTAGTCCCGCTTTCTCAATATTCGAAACACGATGACGTCAAATATAAGCGAACTTACCGACGGGAACCACTCGCGCCAACGTTCTGCTCAAAGGCTTATCGGACATTGTGCGAAGTCGTACAGGGCCAAGCGGCATGGGCAACCACACAAGGTCGCACTGTAAGCGCGTTGCTGATACAGAACGGCCCCCCATTGGCTGATAGAAAAATTACTCACACCACGCCTTCAAATACAGTCACATGCGGTAGTGCCGTCGGTAACATACAGACCCACGTTGCCATTCCGCACACATTCGATTCCTCGCCCAGTCACCACTTCACTCAAACACACCTCGAGCTTCACCACTTGGGTCTCATCCGCTAATCGTCAACCACATTAACAAGGATCACCATGTCGATGCCAGAGGGTCGTGTCGAGAAGGGCGCGAAGATCTTCAAGACGAAATGCGCGCAGTGCCATACCTGTAGGTAGAACGCACACCCCGAGGCGAAAACATGCGAGCATACTAACACGGCGAGCCCGCCACGTCGCAGATAACGCGGGAGGAGCGACGAAGCAGGGCCCGAACTTGCACGGGCTGTTCGGGCGTCAGAGCGGATCGGTGGAAGGGTTCTCGTACACAGCGGCGAACAAGAACTCGGGGATCATGTGGGGCGAGCAAACCCTGTTCGATTACCTGCTGAATCCGAAGAAGTACATCCCAGGCACGAAGATGGTGTTTACGGGCATCAAGAAGCCGCAGGAGCGCGCGGATCTGATTTCGTTCCTGAAGAAGGTCACTAACGAGTAACACGTGCGCACTCACTACCAAGACGACAGGGTGTGCGCGCGCAAGTTTTGGGCGAGGTCGGAGCCACGCGACACTTGTTGGTAAATAACAGACGCTTTTCGGCGTGATGTGATATGTAACGTTTTTTATGTGCTAGCGTATGGCGTGCGATATCTTGAAATACACTTAAATTTCATCTATCCCAGTTTAACAGGTCATTTCATCATCGTCGTGCCCGTGCTGTGGCGCCCGACTGTACCCCGTACCACATTTCTCTGAGTCTGGACCAATTGGCGTTGCACATGGCGCTCGATCTCGTCGTTTATGTGGGCGCCGGTCATACACCGGCAGTAGTCAAACGCGAGCAGTTTGTGGTTTATTTCGTGCACTCCACCCTACATTCCCGTCACCATGGCGCTGGGGACCGAACAAATGCGCCTGAAATATCAGCTGGGCGCGACGCTTGACGATGATGTGGACATGGTGTGTCGGTTCGACGCGTACCACCAGGGTGTGGCCGGCAAGTTGAGTGTGAGTAGAACCGCGCTGAAATGGACGAGCGTGGGCGCGAACAAGACACAGAGCGTGAGTGTGCCGATGAACGCGATAGTAGCATCCAACTTGTCGCGGTCGAACGAAGCCACCATAGATGTGGATGTGGACGACGGCCGTGTGTTCTCGTTCGAGATGATAGAACGCGATGATGCGCGCATGACACAGCGTGCGTTGGCCAGTCCGACGTTACCCGCGCGCGCGCTGCGACACCGCCGGAGGGTGTCGTTCCGGAGGAGAGCACGTGCGCATGCGGCGGTAGACCCCGCGGAAGAAGCGGCGGCTAGGCGTGCGTCGTCGCCGGTGCCGATGGCGACGGAAGAGTGTGGCGGCGATAAGGTGATGGCGTTTTCCGAAGACGACGATAATAGTGGAGGGTACGACGAGAGAAGTGACAGTGGCGCCGAGGTGGCGTACGGCGGAATGGCGAGTGCTCGGGAGGTGAGCAGAATGACTCGCGAGGTGGTCGTGGCAGCGAGTGGTAGAGCGCGAGCTTTGATGACGGGGCAAGGGGCGAGGTGGTGGAAGCGCCATGCGTTGGACGTAGTGGTATGTGCGTTCGCGTTGTTGACGCTGGTGTTCGCGATGATCACCATCGTGTTGGCGGACGTGTTTGTGTTCCAGGTGCGACATTTGGGTGTATCAGTATCGTCGCTACGTAGGTACTAAACTGATACGCGGTACTCTACGGGCGTGTACTGTCCTGCACAGTACATTGCAGTTGTCAAGTTGATAGGACGGGTTGGCGGTGAGTAAAGGTGGAAGTTTATACGAAAGTAGCAGTTTTATGTTGGCTGCAAATGGATGACCGGACGGATGGATGCTCAAGTGAGGTACGGTGCATTGAAGGCGAAGACGTGGGCGTGGAGACGGGGAGCATGTGTGGTTGGTTGTCGGATTGCATCTGTCGCGGACAAAAATAGAAAGGATTAAGTTGTCGGACGATGGTCTATCCGTTGGAGAATTGGGAGGAATGCAATAGAAACATGTTATTAACGAAAGATGGCTAACCAAGTGGTGAGTGGTCGCCAGCGATTGTGCAGGATCAGGTACAGACGGTGCCAGGTGCCGTCCCGTACAGTTACAGCAAGCAGCGATAGGCTGGCAGGGTGGGCGGTCGATGAACTTAGGCGGGCTACAGTAAAGCAAGTATTATTTTAAGAGCGCGAGCATTCCACATGCACCATGAGTGGGACGAAAGTAATTCGAAATATTAATCGTGAGGCACGGTAGAAATTCCTGGACTGTACGCTGCGTGCGCGGCTCGTTTCAAATCCTCGGTTCAGCATAACGGTCCATCTTTCTGAGATCGCCCGTGTCGACACTGGCTACCACCACCTCTGCGTACTTACTCGCCGACGAGGCTAACTTCCAATTTCGCCGTTTTCGCCGGCTTCAACCCTACGAATCTATCATGCTTCAACAACCTCCACTCCTCTCGGCGTAGTTCTTGTTCACTCCCTCACTCATCCACTCCTTTTCCTATCCACCTCAGCCAAAGCACAGTGCGTTTCGATGCAGTACTCTTGCTTGGCTGACGCGGCAATCGTCGTTGCCATCGCATCGATCCCACTCTTCGACAAGGTTCGAATGCAACACAATGTCGGTAGAGTGATGGTCATATCGTAGGAATCGGATCGGATCGGATCGGATCGGCGATTCGATGTGATGCGCATTGCGCACTGTGAAAGTCACCGAATAATACACTCATCGGAAGTTCGTTGTTGTTGTGGATAGCAGTTACATTATCTTATGGGTGCAGTTTTTGTCTGTTGGTGCACTCGGTTACATAGACTTGGATTCTAGACATCTCCAGAAAAACAAGTTCAACGACTACGATCTTCGAGCGCGCGCTGCAGTGAGTGATGGGTATGCGTCGGTTGGTGCATGAATGCACCTACGACCTGATTTGTTACGTAATACTTTGTCTTACGCAATTCAGCCATTTCACCAGCTACTCCACACCACTTCGCACGCCACACTCACTTCACAACTCTCGCTCGGCCACATTCGTATTGTAAGTTGCCGTTCACCCTAGATTCGCAGCGTAGAGCGTAAGCAGAATAACGCAGATTGCAACAAACGAATGCGGAAGAGCCGACGCGACTACAGCGGGTCGCACGCGTAATACACATACGGTAGGGCGGGGTGGGGAGTAGGAGGGCGCGAGAAGCGGCTTTCGAGGTGAGCGCACGCACGCACACATGCACGCACGTACAACAGGGGCGGTAAACACGCGGGTGAATCCGCTCACGTCGTCTTGATGAATGCATGAATTTTTGAATTATGCGGCGGCCACGATTGGTCGTGACTATTGTGCTTTCATTGATTTATCCGAATTTCACGCGTGTCCTGCGTTCGTACGTGGCGCTTTCGCCCAATCCCTCGACTGATCTCATCACCGCCTCGCTTTCTTATCCTTTCTTCGTCACCCTCTCACCCCACTCCCTACAAACGTCTAACACCGCCCCGCCCCAACGCCAGCGCCTGTCCCGACCCACCCTGGCGATGAGGCCCTCCCTCGCGCAGAGCGCCCGCCTTCTCGCTGAGGCTGATATCGACGCGCGCACCCGCGGCGCCACCATCGCTTACGAAATCTGCCTCGCGCGATGTGTCGCACCCATCACCCCTCTCGCACCTGTGCAGGTCGCACTGGGTCGCGACTTCGCGGTTTTAGCGCCAGTCCTGCGCCGACTGGCACGTGCGCTTCGCACACCGCCATCCGATAAGGCACGGGTGGATTTGGTGATCGCTGCTGCTAGAGCTTTGGCTGCTGTCGCCGCATTGCTGGTGTTTGCGCAACGCTGTGATGTGCATTCTCACACTCTTGCACACATTGCACATCCGTTGAGGTTGCGTTGTGCGCCTGCTCTGGTTGCGCCGTTACTCGCCACAGACTTGCGTGTCGTCGCGGCCGCACGCGATGCGCTCGACCAAATTGTATTGCTGCGAGTCGCTCATACCACACCCTGGATCGATGTGTTATTGGCGTTGCGCACTTTTCGCACTCATTATACCGCTGCCGCCGCCGCCGCGAATTCCGAAGATGCGCCGCAGGATAAGAACTCGTTACTGAGCATTGTGTTGGTCAGAACTTCGGCATTGCTGAGAAATGTGTTTATTGAAGCGACGAGAGATGCTTGCAATCCAGTCACCTCTGACGTCACGCCGAATGATAGTCCCGAAGTGTTTCGAGCCAACTCTTGGCTACGGAGACGATCGTCTGTATCGAATGCGGCGCCTCCTGTGAGGGTGTCGGCAATGTCGTCGTGGCGCGGTGCTCCCAGAGAGTCGGAACCGATATTGAGTGATAGGCGCTCAATTCGTTTCATTGATAGGCTGCGACACAGGAAGAGGAAGAACCTTAGCAGTACGCGTGATGGGAACATGTTTGCTGTGAGGTGTGATGACAATGGGTGCGTATCGTCCGAGCCAGACTCGTTCGACTCACCACCTGTGATGCAGGGCATGAAATTCTCGAAGAGGCCTATCGAACGTGCGAACCAAGAAGAAGGAATGCCTGTGGAACCAGATTCACTGGGAAGTCGCATCAGTTTGGACAGTGCACGCAACATGCCGAGGAGGAGTGTGGAGTTGGGAAAGATGCCGAGAGGCAGGAGAGATATGACTAGTGAAGGCGGTAACGGAGTGAAACGTATTCAATCCTACCGCCGGAAAAAACGTCATGGTGGTGCCGACTTATCCGCATCGTTCACGAGCGAGATTCTGAACGCGGCTCAGTGGAACGGACGTCAACTGGGTGTGAAGAATCGTGAGGTGTCGGCGGCGATGCACGTGTATGAGAGACTCTTGTCGAGAGAGTTGTTACCAAACATGCAGGATCGATGTGAAGTAATCGATGACTTGCATAGGTTGGTAGATCCGTTGTTATCGGGGACTACAGCGGAACAGCGTAATGTGAATCCGGAAGCGCTCCGCTGTATTGTCGCAAATGCATTCCTTGCGCACGGAAGCGCGATTTACCCGGCGTTGTTGGCCCTAATCTTCCGTCCGGCACCGTCGTTGGAGAGAACCGAGATTGTGAAGCGGCAGATGAGCCTACAGCCGAAGAACACCGGGAATGGCATTCAAAAAACGGATACACGTGCTGGTAAGCTACCCAGGCGAAGCCGCAGGTATCGTGCTAATGATTTCTCCTTGAATATCTTGGAGAGTACCAGCAGCACTTTGCAATTGGCCCAGTTGCCAGACGATGATCGCAGAAAGAATGAAGACTCGAACAAACGAATTTGCCTGCCGAATTCTGAATGCGATTCGGAGACCGCCATCAGATGCTGTGGATTGTTGTCATTATTGGTAACTGATGTGCCGATGCTATGCAACCCTAGACTGCCGCTCATCACTGGCACTACGAACAGCGCATACTGGCATTGCGCCGAGGCACTGGTGGAGAAGGGCGGCAGAGGGAAGATGGAATGGGCGGTTGACAGGTTGTTTGGTGCAGTACAATCCCTGTTCTTGCTCAACTCGTCACTACCAGCCACAACTGAGCAAGCACTGGAATGTATAACTGACAACGTGGAACAGCTTGACTCTGTGATTGAAACGTGTATGAGGTCGGTATGTGCGTCAGGATGCCGCCTGGCGAGAAACGATGCCCGGGATTCTGAACCAAGCTTGTCAGATACGGGGGTGATTCAGTCTGCGAAAGCGTGGGCGACGCTTTCCGGGTTACCGTCGCAATCGGTGTTGTGGCCAACCAGTCAGGCGTACTCCTCGGCCATTGTATTTATCGCTCATTTGGCAAGACGAACCGCGGTTACAGTTTATCGACAGAAACAATGGGAACAGTTCGAAATGGAAGAGCAACGTTTTGGGATTGCACCAGTCGTGATGGATAATAGTTTTGATCCTCATACGCCGCTAAGGAGACGTGGGGAGGCTGGACCGTCGTCAACAAGGCGAAGAGATGAAAATAACGAGGCTACCATGCACACCGCTTTGCAGAACTGTATTGGAATCATGGTCAACCGGAATGGATCGTCGGTTATCGTGCACGACCTGTTCCGCACATTGCTCTATATTATTGGGTGTGAGCTGAGAGGATCGCCAACCCGTGCGTCCTTCTCTTCGCACAATGATGAGATGGCGGTGGCATCGGGGAATGTCATGAGCAGAAGCAGTGTGAAAGTTGCCAGCTTACCGAGTCGTGCACCCTTCTTCGCGAGATCGGGCCAGTCCCCCCAATCTGATACCAGGGAGGCGTACTCATTGGGCGCAGCAGCTCCAGCTGCTCGAGTGAATGGGCCGATGCACGAGTCGGCAAGTTGCAGTGATGTCGACATAGTCGATGTTCAATCCTTGAACCGACTGAGTTTGGATGAAAGCGACATGTCAGGGTTGCTGGTTGGGAATATTGCGGTGGATGGAAGTCGAGATTGCAAACTAAGAAATATTGCGGCCAAAGCCGAAGGGAATGCAGTGGCTAGCTGGTTCACTGGTGTAGGCCCACCCGTGGGACACTCAATAGAATTGAGATCAGTGCCTAACACTACACCGTGTGATGAAGAGTTGTTTGAGGAATTTGCTACAGCGGCAGCCCTCGTACTGAATTCGGTAAGTACTGCGGCCGCAGTGGAAGCGGAAGATGTGACAGTAGCGATGGATAAGGTAGCGGATGATGTGGCGAAGAGCAGCAGTGGATTCGTGATGGGTGTCCACGAACGCGCATTGGCATTGTTGAAGGAGGCCAAACTGGGCAGTGCCAAGAGTGTATTTAATCCAACAGTATTGGTGCAGCAAGTGAAGAGTTTGAGATCAGAAGTGGGAACACTGAAGCAGGACGTGGACACTCTGAAGGGCGCGTTGGCGGCGATGGAGGAGAACTGGAAACGATTCAGATGGCCACTGAGAAGTTTTCCGAGGAACACTGTGATCAATGAAATGAATCAGGGTAGCGATCAGAACAGTCTGAAACGAAGTAGTGTTGTTTAGATCGTTTGTAAAATCATGCTTTTCCGAGCACATCGTGTGATGGTTGGTACAGGTGTTGAAAACGGCTCAGAGTCATTACTCGGAGACGGCAGATGCAGTACGATGCAGTGGTACCATTGTTGTGGTAAGATTGGGAAACTCCGGTGAGAGCATGCAGTGCCGTAGGGTAATGTGAGGGAAGTTTTGACCACATGGTATTGAGCACAATCGTTCTCACTTCTGAACTCGCTGTGTCACGGCTCTGTACCGGGCACAGGACAGTGCACCAGCAATGAGCACCAGACATTGGTTCCACAATGAAGCGGTGATGACGATTCAGGTTGTTCGTTGCCTTCTTGTTAGCTTGTAAGAAAATACATCTTATTTTACAACTATCCAAACAAGGTAAGTAATCTGTGAATGACGAACGAAATTTCGACGATCCAACCATCTAAATCTCAATCCCGCCATGCGATGTGTCCGCACTTATCGCTGTCCGTTCACTAGGAATAGGGTTCACGTCGTTGGCGTACGAGTGAAAGCGCCCATGGGAACAGTACATCACTGCAGACATGAACAGCCATCCTGCGAGAGCTAGTAATGCTTTGTGAGAAATTTGAGTAAATAGCAATGAAGTGGTGAGAGCACCGAGAAGCGGAATAATCGGCACCCAGGGGCAACGAAATGATGGGGTTGCGAGTTCTCCTCGTGTTCCGCGGTCGAGATTTTCGGAATTCATGATAATGAACGGGATCACCAGCATTGGGCCTGAAATCGCGTACAACAGTGACTTCATCAGTGTCGAAGCATGTAATCGTAATCCTAACCCAAAAACAAAACAGCCTGCTACGAATACATATAGAACCTTTGAGCTGTATTTCGGTTCATTCGGAAGTACACGGTACCTCATCAATATCAGAGATAGATTCGCACCGAGAAATGCCAACAATGTTCCACCCGAAACCACGTCCACGAGTGCTTGCGTGGGCACACGTAGTGCGAGTAGTGACACAACGAACCCACATGCAACGGTGCTTTTCCGAACACTCTCTCCGAGTGAACGAGGTATTAATCCATCTTGACTTAGCGCGAGAAACAGGCGAGTTTGAGACAAAAGTGCAACGAGCGCTGTATTACACATTCCGATTGCGACTCCGATACCGGTGATTAGCGCAAGTGCAGGCAGTCCGACCGAACGAAACGCTGCGGGGAAAGGTGCTTCAAAGTCAATATTCTTGTAGTACACCATCCCCGTTAACGTTAAGGTGGCTGCAACGTAAAACATCGCGATGATGCCCAACGCACTCAGTATCGCGCCTGGGACGGTTTTCGAAGGATTTTTCGCTTCCTCCGCGACGCAACTAATCGCATCGAAACCGATATACGAAAAACTATTCACGCAGAGCGACGCACCGACTGTTAGAACGAGAGAATTCGAGGAAAAATGTTTGGTAACTCACAATACTGCACTTGCACCAGTAATGATACTCTTGTAGCCGAATGGAACGAAAGGAGACCAATTCCCGAGATCAACATGAGGCGCTCCAAAAATAATGATGATAACGACAACGAAAGAATAGAGTGCAGCAGAGGTATTCATCACCCACTTCGTTTCGCGAATTCCAACCGCGATGAGTGAAGAAATCGTCACGATTAGCACGAATCCTAGCACACAAAATGAGGAACCTCGTCCAGTCACCCAACTTGGCAACCATAACATTGCCTCACCAACGTACGCGGCCCATGCACGCGCCACTGCCGCACTGCTGACACCATACTCGAGAGTGAGACACATTCCGACGAGGAACGCTGCAAGTTCGCCAACGGTACAGTAAACGAAAGAATAGGCCCCACCACACGCAGGCATACGCGACGCCATTTCCGCGTACGAAAGGCCGGAAAATACGCAAGCGATAGCCGCCGCCACAAAAGACAACGAAACCGCAGGTCCCGCCACATCTCGCGCGGCACGTCCTGCAAGTAGAAACAAGCCGCTGCCAAGAGTTCCACCCACACCCAACAGAATAAGGTCAAGCAAGCCCAAATGTCGTTCTAGTTGGACATCCATGTTCCGTTTGGGTTTCTTCAACCGCAATGAATCCGCGACGAACTCCTTGACTTCATACCCCCAATTCCAGTGCCACATCCCATGGAATTCATAAAGCTCTTCTGCCGGAGATTCGAGAATCGTCATCTTGTTCGTTTCGGTTGAGCACCGTGTTGATACAAAGAGGGGACTTATACCAGGCTTATATTGTCCTGTACCAAGCTGGGCTGTGCGAATAGTGTGTTTAATCGAACAGTGTTGGTGCAACAAGTGAAGTGTTTGGGATCAGTGGTAGGAACACTGAAGCAGGACGTGAGCACGCTGAAGGGCGCGTTGGCAGCGATGGAGGAGAACTGGAAACGATTCAAATGGCCGCTGAGAAGTTTTCCGAGGAATACTGTGATCAATGAAGTGAATCAGGGTGGCGATCAGAACAGTCTGAAACAAAGTACAGTAGTGTTGTTTATATCGTTTGTGAAAACATGCTTTTCCGAGCGCTGGGTGTAATGTGAGATGGTTGGTTTGACTGTTGCAAACGATTCAGACTCAGCCGCTGAGAATCCACGAAAAGTGTTGCAAAGTGGTACTGTACCAGTGTTATAATAAGATGCAGGAGATTGCAAAACTGAATGAAAATATGCAGTGCCGTAGGGTAATGTGTGGTAGGGATTGACCAAGTGATATTGGACTGTACACAATTGTTCTTACTTCTAAACTCCCTGTGTTACAGTACAGCAACAGGTGCAGTGCGGTCCAGTAAACCACCAAGAAGCACCAGGCAATCATTCCACAATGCAGTGGTGATAATGATTCAGGCCGTTCATTGGTTTCTTGTTAGCTTGTAAGAGAACACAACTCATTTTACGACTATCCAAACAAGGTAAGTAATCTGTGAATGACGAACGAAATCTCGACAATCCAACCATCTAAATCTCAATCCCGCCATGCGATGTGTCCGCACTTACCGCTGTCCGTTCACTTGGAATAGGGTTCACTTCGTTGGCGTATGAGTTAAAGCGCCCGTGAGCACAGTAAATCACTGCAGACATGAACAACCATCCTGCAAGTGCCATTAATGCTTTGTGGGAAAGTTGAGTAAATAGAAGTGAAGTGGTAAGAGCACCGAGGAGCGGAATAATCGGCACCCAGGGGCAACGAAATGATGGGGTTGCGAGTTCTCCTCGTGTTCCGTGGTCGAGATTTTCGGAATTCATGATAATGAACGGGATCACCAGCATTGGGCCTGAAATCGCATACAACAATGTCTTCATTAGCGTCGAAGTATGTAATCGAATTGCGAACCCGAAAACAAAACAGCCTGCTACGAATACAAACAAAACCTTCGAGCTATATCTCGGTCCATTCGGAAGTACTCTATATCTCGTCAATATCAGAGATAGATTCGCACCGAGAAATGCCAACAATGTTCCACCCGAAACCACGTCCGTAAGTGCTTGCGTGGGCACACGTAGTGCGAGTAGTGACACCATGAATCCACATGCAACGGTGCTTTTCCGAGCATTCTCACCGAGTGAACGAGGTATCAATCCATCTTGGCTTAGCGCAAGAAACAGTCGCGTTTGAGACAAAATTCCAACGAGCGCTGTATTACACATTCCGATTGCTACTCCAATACTGGTGATTTGCGCAAGTACAGGCAGTCCGACCGAACGAAACGCTGCCGGGAAAGGCGCTTCGAAGTCAATATTCTTGTAGTACACCATCCCCGTTAACGTTAAGGTGGCTGCAACATAAAGAACTGCGACAATCCCCAGCGCACTCAATATCGCTGCTGGTACAGTTTTCGAAGGATTTTTCGCTTCCTCCGCGACGCAACTGATTTCATCGAAACCAATATACGAAAAACTGTTCACGCAGAGCAACGCACAGACCGTTAGAACGAGAGAATTCGAGGAAAAATGTTTGGTAACTTACAATACTGCGCTTGCACCAGTGATGATGCTCTTGTAGCCGAATGGAACAAAAGGAGACCAATTACCGAGATCGACACGAGGCGCACCGAAAACAATGACGATGCCAACAACAACTGCATATAGTGCGGTGGCGGTATTAATCACCCACTTCGTTTCGCGAATTCCAACCGCGATGAGCGAAGAAATGGTCACCATTAACATGAAACCTAGCACACAAAATGATGAACCTCGTCCAGTCACCCAACTTGGCAACCATAACATTGCCTCACCAACGTATGCGGCCCATGCACGCGCCACTGCCGCACTACTCACACCATACTCGAGGGTGAGACACATTCCAACAAGGAACGCTGCAAGTTCGCCCACTGTTGAGTAAACGAAAGAATAAGCCCCACCGCATGCAGGCATACGCGACGCCATTTCCGCGTACGAAAGGCCGGAAAATACGCAAGCGATAGCCGCCGCCACAAAAGACAACGAAACTGCGGGTCCCGCCACATCTCGCGCAGCGCGTCCAGCGAGTAGAAACAAGCCGCTGCCTAGAGTTCCACCCACGCCCAAGAGGATGAGGTCGAGCAAGCCTAAATGACGTTCGAGTTGAACATCCATGTCGCGGTTGGGCTTCTTCAACCGGACTGAATCTGCGACAAACTCCTTGAGTTCATGGCCCCAGTTCAAGCTCCACAACCCACCGAACTCGTCGTGTTCTTCAACCGGGGATTCGAGAATCGTCATCTTGGTCGTCGGCGTTGAGCAGCGCGTTGAAACGAAGTGGGGGACTTGTCCCAGACTTATATTGTCCCACACCCAGTAGTGAGTCCTGGGAGTGCCGTGAAATGACTGAACCCCGAAAGCATTTCCTAATGTTGTTACTTGGACCGCAGCATGCAGCAACACTGGCCAGCCAGTGGCCAGTGACCAATTGATCGAGATCAACTTACAGTGTGTACTGTAATACAGCTTTTGTGTATAGATACACGTCCCCCGCTCTGTGGCGGGTGCGGTCGTCGCCGGTGACATCGAGCCACGCTCAGGTTTTTGTGCAAAAGTACGTGTCTCCTTATCTCCAAGGTTTCGGCGCATATGAGGAAGAACTAGCCCTTATTGGTAGAGGGATGCTTATTGGCAGTCACGACGCCTTGAGGAGTACATGCAACAACTTTCTGATGCCCACGAAGAACCTACCACTCGCCCAGATCTGATTGGAATTACTAACATATCTTGTTTCAGTATCTCGCATGTCACTACCAGATGAAGCATATCCGAGCTCGGAGGATACTTATCTTCTCATAGATGCGTTGAAAGAAGACGTGGAGTTGTTGATGGAAACATTAGGAGATGGGGGCGTAGCAGTGGAAATCGGGTATGTTCACGTATTTTCTACTGTACTCCTCTTCGGTTTGGACTAACTTGCATCTCATTTTCATTAGAATATAGGTGTGGTTCTGGCGAGGTTTCAAAATTCATGACAGATCTCATCGACAAGAATATGTACTTTCTCAGTACCGACGTGAACACTGTCGCAATAGCCCAAACGAAATACACGTTGGACGGAGCAAATTCGGAACTAGTTTGTGCTGATATGTTCTCTTGTTTTCGAAAAACAACCCAATTTAGTGTCGTGATATTCAATCCACCTTACGTACCTACTGATGAAGATGAATTTCAAAGGGCGCGGACCAAGCGCGACATTTCCGCGTCATGGGCAGGGGGGCGAAACGGGCGAGAAGTAACCGACCGCTTCCTTCAGCACGTATCATCGCATCTAAGCGACAAGGGTATAGTTTATTTGGTTGTAATTGATATCAATAATGTACAAGACACATTAGAATTTGCACGGAGTCAACGCCTTGACGGGAGCATTATCGCAGAAAGAAGTGCCGGTATCGAAAAGCTTTACGTGCTTAGGTTGTACAAGATACCCGACACTCCGGGTGAAGTGGTACGGTAAAGTAAACGCTGTTATACGGCACGTAAACTAATCCTAAACTGCGTGACCTGATGAGTAAACTTGTCTCGGTTCTTACTCTCCAGTGTAGGCTGAATGTCCTTCATTAATTTGGCAAACGCGGCTTCCACCGTGGCCTGACGTTCAGGCGTGTGTTGCGATTGAATGGTGGTGGCCTTGATTCTCAAAAAGGCTTCTTCGTTTGTCAGAATAAGACCAAGAAGCGGTCGTGACAAACTCCATTGGTTAGTACAATCAACGTGAATCATTGTGTTGAAGACAACGTCGAGACAAGTTGGAAATAGTTCGGGTGATTGGGTTACATGCGCTTTCATCATGCGACCATATTCGGAATCTTTCATAGTCTGCTTGAAATGGAAGGCAGTCAAGTAATCTAATGCGGTAGCTGCCGATGAGCTCATCCACACTTCATGCGACTGCAAGCCTTCCGTCAATGCAGCCATAATACGAACAAACATCGAGTGATCCAACTTAGCAACTTCTTTGGTGTGATGCTGACACAAAGTTTCAATAAGAGTGAAATATGCGCGCGAAACCTTCGGATACGCGATAACTTCCTCCAACGGAATAGCCATTAACATACGGAACGAGATGGCCATCGCATCACTCAAAGCAGGATCTCCATACAAAGCAAACACTCCGAAGTTAACGTAGTTTCCAGATAGTGCACGATGGAAAATGGTGTAACAAACCCACAGACCTTTGTACAGCTGTCGGTACACGTCCATTCCACGAGATTTCGCAGCCATCTCTGGACCCCCAAATCGTTCCCAATTAGCTAGGGTGTGGTTGCCATAGGTTACCAAAATTTTGGAGGTCTCACGGAACATCAGGATTCCATTCGGTGACGAGCTGTCAAAAACGATTCGTTGAGAACGGTTAAAGATAAACTCACAGATGAATTTCAGCAGAGGGTTAGTTACATCTGCAGCACCTGCTTCAGAGAACACTTCACACATTTTCAGAATTATCGGTGTTCTTTGCGGGTAGATCCAATCGAAGAATAAGTTGTAAACTTTGCGACTCGTCATTGTCGAGATGACACCTCTAAGATCACGGCAAACACCAATCACAGCTTTCTTAACATTAGGGTCTCCCAACACCGCTTCCTTCGTTTGAATGTTTCCAAGTTGTTCCATTTTGATACGCAGCGGTTCCATAAATCGTAAGAACTCCTGTTCAAGATTGAAATCGGCTCCTCCGCTAGCATAGAGAATTCGTAACAACACATTATAGAAGGTTGTGCGATGGCGACCAGTCTTAGAGTCTGGACCACACATAAACGGAAAATGTTCTTCATCGTGATGAGTTATCATTTCACAAACGGTGTCCAGCTTGCATAACAATCGACTGCTGCTATAACCTCCTGCCAAATCAGAGAGCAAAGTTAATGATTTCGCAATGATAGTCAGTCCATCCATAACACCGTAGCTGCGCAGATTGCACGCAATTTTGGTGGCGACAATATTCAGGACTGCAATGTTGTTAGTCATTCCTAACCTCTCCGCCATTCGGACATAAACCTTGCTCGTTGCAACAGCTTCCTCACCAATGTATGCTCGTCGGAACGATTGCGAAAAGTCGACTATGGCATCATCCAACGCGATGGCACCTTTCGTATTTCTCGCACGTCCTTGTGGTGTAGCTAGGACAGCTGGGGTAACACCAGGTCGTTTCGCTGCAACTTCATCAGCCTTCGCGGTTAGGATCATTAATTGGAAAACACGAGAACTGAGTTCACCATCAATTAGTTCATTCGCTTCGGATCCCGATGAATTCAATCGGCCAGCAATAACAGCTCCAATAACTCGAGTGAGCCAAGCCAATTCACGCTCTAATCGAGAGATATTGGCTGGGTTCTGACCTTGAAATCCCATTTCCGCAAGTTGCTTAAAGTTGTCCAGAAGAGGGTCCATGACGCTTGTCAGGAAAGCTGATGACTTCTGATACTGCAAACGGAATATCACAGGAATAGACTCGAGGTGTTCAGACACACCCTCCTCATCGTCGTCATCTCCTACCTGCCCGAAAGATATCAATCGTCGCGTAATGTATTCCTCCATAATTTTGGCGACATAGTCGTCAAGACGAGCGTCTTTCCCGCTCTTCAAATACGGCTTTGCCGCGATTAATCTCGACCACAGGGAGAGTAGATAATACAGACTCTCGCCAACCCAACTCCAATCGACAGAGAGGGAAGTCATCGTGAACCTGGCAACGAGGTCAATCCATTCCTCGTAAATGTCAAGGTTAATGAGTTCATCTAACTGGTAATTCACTTTTAGTCGAGCAAGCCAACGGCAGAAGTGATGATAATTCCCATGATCCTCAAGGCCAGCTTGCACACGCAGAATTTCGACCGTTGCTTCCACATGACGACGGATGTTTTGAATACGAAGCTGGTCGGTAGCGAATAAAGTACGACGCATGCTAGCCAGTTGTACAAGACACTCTAAGCATTTTGCAGACTGGGTAGGAGTAGACTTGCAAATCGCCTTATAGTTGTCGAGGAACAATTTGGAAGTGTTAGGGTCTTCAATAACACTATGCCATCCCATCGGCACATGAAGGGTTCCCAAATCTTCACCACTTTCATCCGTACTGCCACCCACAAAATCGAAACTGAGACATGCAAGTGCAAGTTCCAAACCGTACTGGCGTAATCGTGGGTGGGCGGGCGGAGGGGAAAGCTTATTCAGAGTACTCAACGCAATTTTAAACGTTTTCTGGAGCAGCAATTCGCGGAAAGATATCGCCACTTTCCTCGATTGGGATTGCGTAAGACTGCGACGTCGCATTATCGACCCAGTGTTGTTCATCTCGGAGACGAGGCGCACAAGAACTTGCAACCCAATAACACAGTGTTCAGGGGACGCCTCCAAGAAATTTCCAAGATCGTCAACAATATTGCGATGAATATCATCATCATTCCAGCCGAGCTTAGTAACACGGCAGAGTAAAGTGCTCAACTCCATAACTACGAACGGGGGTAGACTCGGTCCTTTCGTCGCCAAATAGTTGAGAACGTAGTTGCGCAACTGAACACGCTCTTCTTTCGAAACTTGAGCCCAGTAACTGGTGACAAGTTTGGTTAAAGTCCAAGAGGCAAATTTTTGCGCGTAAGGAACCTGAGATGCAGAGAGTAGTAAATCGAATCGAATCAAGATGAAGGGAACGAAATCGAGAGAGAATCAGTGTCAGTAAGAATGAGTGATACATAAAAGACGCACATAGAGCGGTAAGGATGGGGACGATGGTAATCGAGGGCTAGAACGTACAGATGAATTATCAAGAATCATCAAACACTTGGTGAGATGACGAGTGCTACTTGACAGAGGTAAGAGAACACTCTCAGCATGCTTCCTGGTGGTCGAATCCTGAGCAGTGTATAGTTGCTCACACATTCGTTCAACACTAGCTAAATCGTTAGGCATCTCGGCAAAGGAATTGCCTCCAGGCGAGGCGACAGCCGCCGCCATGCTGAGGAATCGAACTCGAAAATCAGAGCAGAAAATCGGTCGAGGTCAGTAACACAGACTCAAGCGGTATGGGTGCAGTGCCCGTAGTTACTGGCAGGGTGGGAGTGGCGCGTGTCGGTTTTCGGATTAGGGTATGATTCCGCTGAAACAATACAATGGATGATACAATACGAAACGAAAAAGTCCACAGTTTTCGACAGCAGTGCGGCGCACGTGTCTTGGGTTAGCTCTGAAATTTAGTTAAAATTAAGGCTAGCTCAAAATTACCAATTTCATCGTTCTTTATATCACCATCTGCGCGTGTTTATTATTCATCAAACCTGTCTTGACCGATACTTGCAGCAGCAAAAAGAAAAAGAGCGAACGAGCGAGCAGGCAGGCAGGCAAGCGAGTGAGCGAATGAGCGTACGTACGTACGAACGAACGAAGAAGTAAGAGAACGAAACATAATTTGCAGCACATCGATGACAGTATATGTGGTGATAACGACAGGATAACGACAGAGAGCTCCATCGATCTAGATGCTTGGCCAACACAGCAAAAGTCTTCCCGCAAACTCGACTTAGCCACTGGTCCGACTCGTTCCAAATAATTAAGTCAACGCAGCAGTCTCCAGTACATAATACATGACAAACTTCCAAGATAGATCAAGCTAAATGACACAATCCGAAATCTTCCCTTATTTCCTCGTGTCGCCATTCCAAAGAACAGAAATATCATGAAAAGGAATGTAGCTTGCAAGTGAGTGCCAAAACTTCCATGCTCCACAACTTGTCCGATTACGCCTTGTTTTGGTCCTGACGCGAGGCCTGTACACAAAAATGCCGCGCGGAAGGCCGCCGATGACAGTAACAAACCGTATACATAACTGCACTTCACCCAGAAACCTCGTATCGATACAAGCGTGATTCCATATGCTATTATAGTCGACAAAACTAGACGCATTATCGACACTCGATTCAAACCTCCACCCTTGGCAATTTCTGCAACTTGTTCAATAGCACAGCCTCCAGTCATTTGCCACAGTTTTTCATGGCGACTCCCAAGATTAATCACAAATAGTCCGAGAAGAAATCCAAACAGTGTATCTGATGCGTAGTGAGCTCCGACATTAATTCTCGCAAACGACGTTAAAGCGGAAACAATAACGATTCCAATCCATAATTTAAGTCGAGGTAACGGATATGGCAAGATGTTTTCGAGTTCCAGAGATTGACCAACAAG
>JAAUYH010221254.1_pt1 | contig 24143 bp, 21 predicted proteins | sample 7278061 | NCBI WGS metagenome assembly JAAUYH01 (sample SAMN14350203, study PRJNA611818) | marine sediment metagenome | isolation source: surface marine sediment (0.6m) | place: French Polynesia: Moorea | collected 2018-08 | reverse complement strand
GCTTCGATTAATTGCTCCGCAGTAAAGGGCCGGTTTGGCCACTTGTCCCCTAACGGTTGTTTATTTCCACCTAGAGGCACTAGAGGTAGTGCTAATTTACTGTTTTGGATTCGTTGTAGCCCGCAAAGCAGTTTTTCATCTAGCGTGAGTGGAGAAGAGCTAATGTTTCGATTCATTTTAAAATTCCTCCCCTAAGCGATTAATTTTGCCACTGAAGGGACTGTCTTTTGAGGAGGCGGCAACTGACGAGGTTGCCTTGTGAGGTCGCGTCTCTTGGGGAGGTGGCGACATCTGAGGTTTCCTCAGATGCGCGAGACCGCCGTGTTTCCCCAAGAGTTTATGCCGACCGTCAGCTTGCGACCGCCGTGTCTCCTCAAAAGGAGGAGCTGTGACGCTGGCAACACTAACTAGGTTGAAAAGAGTGCAAAGTTTCTGTATGGATGAAGCGCGAAGGATTTTCTGTGTCATAATTTGATTAACTGAATTAGATGACAATCTCAACATCAAGGGGTTTTCATCTACCCCCGACCTGTGGATGCAGGTCGGATTTTTTCTTTGACATTACAGTTTATATTGTTAAGCTAGACAAAATTAAGCAAATGTTATGATATAGGCAATATAAATAATTTGATGTTTGTTGGCTTACTAGACCGAGTTTATCTTTAGTTAAGTCACATTTACCAATAATAAATTAAACCGTAATAAAAATTAATGTTGCTGCATCAAGCTCTGGATAAAACCATTAAATATTGTCGAATTTCTGCTACTGAGCTAGCCAAGGTTTCAGGGGTATCAACTTCTCGTATTTCTCAATTTAGAAATGGATTGTTTGTTGAGGGTAGAGGAAGCGATCTAACAAGTAGAGCTATTGACGATCTAATTGATGCCGCAGCCGAAATCGATCCCAGAGCCAAACAGGTATTTTCTTTCTTTTTAGCCGATCTCGACCCAAAATCAGTTCGGTTGGGTTCTTCGCTACTCAATCCCAGCCAACTCGAAGAAATGGATTCGGCTCAAATTTCTCAATTATTGGTAGCGATCGCCGATATTCTAGACAAAACCAAGCCAGTCGTTCAAAAAAATTCACAAAACCGCCAAAGTAATCGACCTTTAGTAAACGCTTCTTAAGTTCGAGCGACCAAATTTGTTGCCTAAAAGTGCGAAGGTATGTTTCTCGTCGAAAATAGCTCTTGAGAAATACTTTTTCCAAGAGCTATTCTAGTTAAAAGCTTTAGTTGCCATAGTAATGCATTTGCATTACTATAAATGTAGGACTGATTGTTTTTTAAACGATGACTTACACTACAGTTATAGAAACAGAATCTACTCTTACCGAGCGCTATCAAACCACAATCCCCGCTCCTGTACGCACCGCGTTGGGTTTAAGCAAGAAAGATAAAATACGTTACGCCATACATCGAGATGGGACTGTAACTATAACTAAGAATCATGTTGGTGAGGAAGACCCCGTACTGGCCAAATTTCTAGATTTTCTAGCGGCCGATATGGAAGCTAATCCGCAGAATTTACAGGCGATCGATTCTAATTTAAGGGAGCGAGTATCTGACTTAGTAGCTGGGGTAGAAGTAGACCTCGATCTACCTCTAAATGAAGAGGAAGAGGATGAGTGAGTTTGTCTAAAAACCAATCGTTGATAGTTAATGGCTGGAGCATATACGCCCACCCACTTTTTCTCAACCAATTTGAAGAACTCATAACTACTGTAGAAAATCTGCGACAAAAAAATCCGGAAACTTATCGCAGCAAGAATGCCACAAAAAGACTGGCTGCCATAGCTAAATTAGCGTTTTTTATTATTCCCACCGAGCCGACTCGCACAGAATATCGTCAGGGTAATACATTAGGCGAGGATTACAAACACTGGTTTAGAGCTAAATTTTTTCAGCAGTATCGACTGTTCTTCCGATATCATCAGAGTTCTAAGATAATTATTTACGCCTGGATAAACGATGATAAGTCTAAACGAGCCTATGGGAGTAAAACTGATGCCTATCGAGTATTCCAGAAAATGTTGAATAGTGGCAATCCCCCAGATAATTGGAAAAGTCTACTACAAGAAGCGAAAAGAGAGAGAGAACGCTTATCTAAAGCTATCGAAGCTCAAAAATCCAGTTGAATAGTCAATTGTTAAGCGATTCATCGGTGATGCGGGTTTGGTGAGAGAATAATTAAGATACTCCTAAGAACTCACAATGAGTTACCTGCTGAACGAGGGAGCAGAATCTCTCAAGTTAACTCAACCCGTTCCCCTGACTCTGCATCCAGCGGCAGTCTATTTAAATTCTTTAGGTGAAGGGTCGCGCAGGGCCATGCTGTCTTCACTTAATGCGATCGCCTTCTTACTGACAGAGGATGAATGCGATGCCTTTTCCCTTGATTGGTCAAAGCTGCGATATCATCATACGGCTGCGGTACGGACTGCCCTCAAAGAAAGACTGGCTCCCACTACGGTCAATAAGATGTTAGTCGCTTTACGAAGGGTATTACAAGAGGCTCATCGTTTGGACTTGATGGAGTCAAAAGATTTTCATAAAGCGGTAGATATTTCTAATGTAAAGGGGACTGGGCAACTACGCGGTCGTGCTTTAAGCACTGCTGAAATAAATTCTTTAATTGAAAATTGTCGTCGGGAGAATCTACCAATTGCCGTCAGAGATGCTGCGGTAATTGGCATTCTGCGTAGTGGTGGTATCAGACGGCAAGAATTAGTCAAGTTGAAGCTTGAAGATTTGGATTTAGCAACTGGGGAATTGACTATCCGTCAGGGAAAAGGAGGAAAATTTCGTCTGGTTTACTTGACTAATGATGCCATGGAAATGGTTACAGAGTGGTTGGAAGTTCGAGGTAGTTCGCCAGGGGCATTAATCTGTCCGATCAATAAAGGTGGTAGGGTAGATTTGCGCCACTTTGCGTCGGATGGGGATGGAATTTATAAGCTAGTCAGGGCAAGGGCTTTAAAGTCGGGAGTCAAGCATTTTTCTCCTCATGATTTCAGGCGTACTTTTTGCTCCGATTTGTTAGAAGATGGAGAAGATGTCTTTACGGTACAGGAGTTAGCCGGTCATGCTTCTCCAGTGACAACATCGAAGTACGATCGCCGAGGTGAGGGGAGAAAACGCAGGGCAGTCAAGCGATTAAAGTTTAGTTAAATTCTCTGTTTGAACAACAACCTAAAACTGTTGTCGCCTTGGGCTTTACTGCTGCTTTGGTGGTTGCTTCGAGTGCGAAAGTCATCTTTAAGTTATCCTGACTTTTCCCGTTAAGTGTTTCTGGCAAGCTGCAAATAAAGAGTAATTTCCTGATGTCTGAAATCCCTATTTTTACATTGGCGAGCGCCATTTATATTAGTACAAAAGATCGCCTTTAAAGGGCTGGACTCAGGCACTAAAATATGCCCTGACAGAGAATTTGCCAAGAGAAGATTTAAAAAAGAGAAAAATTTTTCAATAAAATTACTAAAAATTAGTGTGATAATCGTCAACTAAAATTAAGTAATTACACGGAAGATTTAGCGGAATTAAAGGTAAATAAAGTAAAAATTCGGGAAAAATCGGTACTTTCTTCACAAAATTCTCAAATTTCTTACTTAGATTAAAAATTGTCCTGAATCAGTGAAAAATCTATTCGAGTAAAGAATCTAAGATTAAGTGCTACTGAAATCGATCGCGAGGAAGTGTTGAACTTACACCAAAAATCTGGGGAGTAGATAAAGTGCAGTTCACTCAAGAGCAGAATTCCCATGGAGCAGTAACTATAGCTTTAGCTGGACATAAAGCTAACTCTGCATTAGTCCAAACTGTAAGGGTAGAAGAGCTTGATAGTACTTATGAACTAACGCCCAAAGAACAAAATGCTCGTGAACAGCTAGAAAAACAAGTAGAGCAATCCTTCTATTTAGCAGGAAAAGCCCTACAACAATTGCGAGACCAACGACTCTATCGTTCGACTCATTCTAGATTTGAGGACTATTGTCTGGAACGTTTCGGCTTTCATCGACGGCATTCATACAACTTAATTAGTGCTGTCTTAGTGGTAGATAATCTGTCGGTTGTTGAATGTGCACAAATTGTGCACATTTTACCCACTAGAGAATCCCAGTGCCGACCTCTGACACCACTAGAACCAAAGTTACAGAGAGTTGCTTGGAAACAGTCAGTAGTGTGTGCAGGAGGGAAAGTTCCTTCAACTCGGATCGTGAAAGAAGTGGTTAAGGAACTGACGAGAGCAACAAAGGTTAATAATCCTCACTATGTAGGTGAGGTTTGTTTGATCCTCGCTAAAGATGAACCCAAACTAAGAGGAAAAAATAAGTGTTGGGCAATTGTAAGTGCAGTTCAAGAAGATAGCTGCCATTTACAACTTTGGAACGGAACTGCAGAGTTTATCGAACTCGATTATTTACAATCTTTGAACTATAGCCCAAAAGACTGTACTCAGATGCAGGAACTAGCCACTCGTCTGACCAAGCTGCTTACTTGCGGAACTTTGGAAAAAGCTGCTTGTGTTCTTTTAGAGCATTTGGGAAAAATTCAGCGTCCCTATCTGACTCCACTAGAAGAACAACTACTGAGATTGGTCGAACAGGAATCTGGTGTTTTTCGCCAGACCCAAAAAACGAGGCAGCTAGAAGCCACGAGTATGATTACTTAAACAAGGAAAGAAAATCTTATGGCAACGATCAATTTAACCTTGAATGTCCAAGTTGTTGGAGGTCCCAAAGTCCTCATCTCTAAACCTAAATCCGTCGAAGCTTACGACAAAATCGAAGTTGTTGTTGACTCCGATGGAATTGAAAAGTCTGTTGAGATTCAACCAGGGGCGACTACCCAGGTAAATTTTCTCCTGATTAAGTCGAGTGTGTACAGTCAAGCAGAACCTCCAGATCCTCCAACCTTAACCTACAAAGTTAATGATAGAACGAGCGATTTTCCGGCGAGTGATGGAATCGAGCTAGATGAACCCCATTTATACTTGGGAAGGGGAGCAGTTTCGACATTAACAGTAGCTCCGAAAATCTTTAAGTTCACTAATAGCTCTGGCGAACAAGCCGCGATCGAAATTCTCGTTGGACGGGATGCAACACCAGTAACACCAGCACCCCCAACACCCTGAAGTCTCAATTTGTCTTAACCCATTCTAAAAAGAGGAATTAGTTATGCCCATCACTCCCACCTATCCTGGCGTTTACATTGAAGAAGTTCCTAGTGGAGTTCGTACCATTATAGGGGTTGCTACTTCGATTACCGCTTTTATCGGACGGGCTTTGCGCGGTCCCGTTAACGATCCGATTACCATCAACAACTACGGCGATTACGAGCGGATTTTCGGCGGGTTGTGGGTGGAAAGTAGTATGAGTTATGCCGTGCGCGATTTCTACCTCAATGGTGGTTCTCAGGCAATTATCGTGCGTCTTCACAATGGTGCTACTGCTGCAACCCTCAATTTACCTACAGGCGAACCCGCTCCTCCTAATGATTTTCTGCGCCTGGTGGCTGCCAATGTCGGCGAGTGGGGGAACAATCTCCAAGCCTTAGTAAACCATGAAACCAAGGATAAAGATGAGCCATCTCCTGATCTCAGTCTTTTCAATCTGACCATTTTTGACGCCAACGGTGCAACGGAAAAGTTTCTCAATGTCTCGATTGACGAAACCAATCCCCGTTATTTGCCAAAGGTGCTAGAACAAAATTCGGCTCTTGTCACGGTTGCTAAAACCCCTCCTCCAACTGAAGATTGGATTGTTCCTGAAGTGCGTCCCAGTATTACCCCAGATGATGCACCAATCACGGCAACAGCAGGTAGTGGCACAGATGGAGATCCTCTTACCATTACAGAACTCTCTGGTTCCCAATCTGAAAAAACTGGGCTTTATGCTCTAGAAAAGGCAGATTTATTTAATTTGCTGTGCATTCCTCCTCACGTTCTTGATGGCGATATTGAGACAGATTTAATTACAGCAGCAGCGAGTTACTGTGAAGAACGTCGGGCGATGTTATTAATCGATCCTCGCTCTAGCTGGATCGATAAGGAGGCAGCAAAAACAGGAATTGCCGCAGGTATCGGTACAACCAGTAAGAATGCAGCGATTTTCTTTCCCCAGCTGAGGCAAGCCAATCTCTTACGAGACAATCAGATTGAAACCTTTGTGCCTTGTGGTGCAGTGGCAGGAATTTTTGCCCGAACCGATGCACAGCGCGGCGTGTGGAAAGCACCTGCGGGGTTGGAAGCAACTTTAAATGGCGTGCCAGCTTTAAGTGTTAGCCTGACAGATGCCGAAAACGGCGAGTTGAATCCTTTAGGAATTAATTGTTTGCGCTCTTTTCCAGGGGTAGGAAGAGTGGTTTGGGGTTCACGCACCCTCCAAGGAGCAGATCGCTTGGCTTCAGAGTGGAAATATATTCCAGTTCGCCGACTAACGTTGTTTCTGGAAGAAAGCTTGTATCGCGGAACGCAGTGGGTGGTATTCGAGCCGAATGACGAACCTCTATGGGCGCAAATTCGTTTGAATATTGGCGCATTTATGAACAACTTATTCCGCCAAGGGGCATTTCAAGGAAAGTCGCCCAGGGAAGCCTATTTTGTGAAGTGTGACCAGGAAACAACTACCCAGAATGACATCGATCGCGGCATCGTTAATATTATCGTCGGTTTTGCACCACTCAAACCTGCTGAGTTCGTTATTATCAAATTCCAGCAAATTGCTGGTAATATCGCGACTTAAACCGTTTTGGCTAATGGCTAATTGAGAAAACTACTTAATTCAACCTATTGAACATAAACTATTGCTAGGAAGAGAAAATCGAGTAATAAAGCGCAAAGGAGTAAAATTATGGCTCAATTCAGCGTTAATGCCCAGCGTTTTGATCCCTATAAAAACTATAAATTCCGCGTCAAGTGGGATGGTCGCTATGTAGCAGGAATTAGTAAGGTTGGGGCACTTAAAAGAACCACAGAAGTAGTCGAACACCGCGAAGGAGGCGATCCTAGCACAGTACGGAGATCACCAGGACAAAGTAAGTATGAAGCCATCATGCTCGAAAGGGGTGTTACCCACGACACAGAGTTTGAAAAATGGGCAAATAAGATTTGGAACTATGGTTCTGGTTTGGGTGCAGAAGTCTCACTTAAAGATTTTCGCAAGGACATCATTATCGAAATGATGAATGAGGCGGGACAGGTAGCGATCGCCTACAAAGTCTACCGTTGTTGGGTTTCTGAATTTACAGCCTTACCCGAACTCGATGCTAGTGCTAACGCGATCGCAATTCAAAGCATTCAACTCCAGCATGAGGGTTGGGAACGAGATTACGATGTTGTTGAGCCAGAAGAACCGACGTTTACCGAACCTGAATAACGTCAGTTCGATGACCACAATTTACGGGTGTTGATGAGGAGACAGGAGACAGGATTCAGAAGGATGAATTTGAGAATAATAAGGCAAAAATTGCTCTAGAATTAAATATATTAGCAATAAATTCTGTTGATTGATTAATTCTCTTTTTTACTTCCATTATCAAGTTTATATATTTCTCCTGACTTCTGGCTTCTGACTCCTGACTTCTTGTTTTTCGCTCTCCTTTGGGTTTCGTTGGATGCTCACGTTGAATAGGTAGTAAATATGTTGACCTCCACAAAAGCTAGCAATACCACATCCTTTTTGGGGATATCTAACGGAAAAATAGATTTATCCATGCGTCCTTTTGGATGGTTTGCAGAAGATTTGCAAATTGACTTTCAGCAAACACACCGTCCACACCTAGAGACGCAAATTTTAGAATGTTGTATCAGCAACCGAGAGGGAACAAAACTCGATCATGGCTTTTTCTGGAATTTGGAAATCGGCAAACGTACTGAATATCTATTAGTCCTCGCCACTTTACCGAATAATTCCCAGTTCAGTGTCAACCTGTACTGCTCGAATCTAGAGTGTCAGAAACAGATGGAAATTGAACTTACCCTGTCTGCACTGATTGCTCTCCAACATCAATCTGAACCTAAGAATCCTGAGATTTGTTTTAAAGGTAATAAATTCTCGCTACGAAAACCCACTGGAAACGATCAACGCGCATGGCTAGAGCAGAGTTTTGGCGATGAGAGTTCGGCAATTGTGGCAATGGTACAAACCTTACTGCCAGCAGAACAACAATCGGCATTTCAACAACAAGGTTGTAGCCAAGATAAGGATTGGATAAAAACGCTGAATCGAGTCATGGAAGAGATCGATCCACTGGTCAATTTCAGTCTTCAGGTGAATTGTCCCTACTGCCATAGTCAAAATTTACAAGACTTCGATCTCGGTGCTTGGGCACTCAAGCAATTGTACAAAGCACAGCAACAATTATTAGTAACAATTCATCGTTTGGCATGGCATTATCACTGGAGTGAATCAGAAATTTTTGCCATTCCTCCTTGGCGGCGATCGCGTTATTTAGAGCTAATCAATCGGGAGGAAAAGTATTGATGAGTGGCTATTTTTCTCGACTTATTCAACAAACTGAGATGGTTCTGGGAAGGAGTGAAGGAATCAAGGCAGAAGGAATTGAGCCTGATCCTAATATTCCAAGCCTTCTGGCAACCGAAAGGGAGCAAGAGTTACAATCTCCCACTGACCAAAAATCAGTGACTCGTCTTCAGGGGGATTTCCAATTCCCTTCTGAAAACAACCTTTTGCCTACTCCAACAGAGTTCTCTTCGAGTACTACTTCCTTCCCTCTGGGGATACAGAGAAAGGCAGAGATGGGGAGAAATGAGAACCAGGAATTCTCTATATCTCCATCTTTCTTTAACCAAGATGCTGCCAATGGTAACGAGTCTTCATCCCTGAAAAATGCTACAACAGCATCATTATCATCTGGGGATTCACAACAGTCTCAAGGGCTAAAAAACTGGGCAGAACTTTCATCGGAAAATCACGACGTGGGAACTGGGTTAAACTTCCCTAACGAGCAACCCAAAGTGAAACCCGAAAAAATCCTCGAAAGTCGAACTAAGGTTGTTCAACAAACACAGCCATTGCCTGAAACTTCATTGCCCAAACCACTTGCTCGCTCCGAAGAACACCATATTCCTAGGGAGTCGAACAGGGTAAAGACCAGACAACAACTCATAGCAATCTCCCAAGAAGATAACCCATTACCAACCCGTCAGGTCAATTTACAAACTGTTCGGGAATGGGTAGCGGGAACAGAAAATTCCCAACTTAATACTGAGCCATTACCAAGTTCTGAAACTCAACCTCAAGAACTGCAAAATTCGGTAGCGGAGATAGAAAATTCCCGATCGAACCCTCAACTCTTCCAATTTAATGCTCCCAAACCTCAAGCAAAACAGAACTTCATGCTTTCTATCGGCACGATTAGTTTAACAGTTGAAGCACCTCAAACAGAAGTTAAACAACCACCATTACCCCCCATGAAACCCCAACAAGAAGTAAAACCCGTTAGCTCAACTTCTCGACTTAACCGACATTACCTCAGACTTTAGCTAGGAGATTTGCGATTGTGGCACTTGCAGATAGCGGAAAGGCAATTGGGGCAGTTAGTCAACTGCTCAGAGAGCGCCTGCTGGGTCGTTTAGCTGGGACAGTAGGGAATGTGAGAATTGGCAAACCAGAAATGACGGGTGAAGGAATAACCAATCCCAGACTAAATCTATTTCTCTACGAAATTCAACTCGATCCCAATCTGAGAAATCGTTCCCTCGATCCCGGTCAACCAACTCCCCTCTGGTTAGTCTTGAAGTATCTCCTCACTGCCTTTGATGAAAACGGAGATAGCGATAGCATTCAGGCACACCAATATTTGGGGGAAGGGATGCGGGTTCTCCAAGAACTGTCTTTCTTGCCATTGAGTAGTTTGGCATTAGATTCATTCCAGGCACTTAACCCCAATCCTGAAGCCTTAAAGATTACCTTCGACCCCACTTCTTCGGAACTGATTTCTAAGCTGATGCAGGGACCCGATGAGAAATATCGCTGTTCCGTTGGCTTTGAAGTGCGTCCAGTGATGATTGCAACGGGGGAACCGTCTTCTTATTCGCTGCTGGTAGGAGTCGATTATCGCAACGATACCGTTATTGGTGAAGATGGTGTCGATCTTCTGATTCTGCCTTCAATGGGACCGAAGATTGACGCTATTTTGCCGACCCAAAAAATTACTCCACCCTTGCCAACAGAAACCGCTTTTTTGACAATTCGAGGTAGTAATTTAGCACTCTCTGACTTAAAGGTTCGTTTGAGTTCAGTGGAGTTGGCAATCGTCGCTCAGTCGCCGAATATGTTGAAGTGCGAGTTAAACGATCGGCTTCGGGATGGGGAGGTAATTTCTGCGGGAAGTCATACCGTCTGCGTTGTACAAGAATTACCCAATGGAAAGGAGCGTGCGAGCAATTTATTCGTAGTAAATCTGCTTCCCGTTATCACAAATGTTGAGTTTACTCCCAACCCAGCTCTAGAAATTTTTGGCACTCTCGATTTAGAGGGTTTTCTACTGGGAACAGAAAGGGATGATGTTTTTGTGGCACTTTATCAAGAGGGTGAAACGGTGAGGCTTTTTGATCGGTTTGAAGAAATTTCACCAGCCCCTCCTGCTCAAACTCAGTTGCGAATCCAGATTAATGAAGCGATCGCGCCAGGGGATTATCGGGTCATTCTGCGAGTCAATGGTCAGCAGGCGAAAAATAGACAGGGGGTGAGGATTCCATGAACACAACAAGGCAATTCATCACCTTTTCCCCCGATTTGCGATCGCACGATCCCCTGGCTAATTATTGGTTGGCACAAGTTACCGTGCGGCTACGGCGAGAAATTTGCTGGCGTTGGCACTTGATAGGGGGGACAACTTCCCCATCAACTTTACCTCCGATGAGCGATCGCCTAACTGATGCCCTTGATTTGAGTCGGTATTGGGAAGAAAAATGTCAGTTCTACCAAAGCGATCCCACGGCGCAGTATCTCACCGAGAAACTTGCCATCGAACCCCCTTCGGGTCAATCTTGGGTAAGGGGTTCGTTTAGCTGGGTTGTTGAAACCTTATGGTTAGATGAGGTTTCAACTTTTGTGCTGGCATTGGGTCTAATTGTCTCCTTTGATAATGCTGCTAGCGAGGTCATTGGTGCTTGCCTCAATAATTCTACTGCCACCCATCCCACCTTAGGACTGGCACAGAAATTGTGGGAACGACCAGAAGAAGTTTTGGCGATCGCCGATCCAGAACATAGCCTGTGGCGATATGGTTTGCTACAACCAGCTCAAGATGATGGTTCTACTAGTGCTGTGGATTGGCACAGTCCCTTAGTTGTAACGCCTCTAATCGCCCATCACCTGCTTTTTCCCAATTCATCCCTACCTCAAGTTTTGAGTCCGTTAGTAGGAGCAGAAAGTCTAGAGGAACAGGCGTTGGAAGTTACTTCAGCCGATCTTAGCGATCGCGCTCGCCTCATAGCACTGCGACTGCAAAACTCTACTAACAATGCCCTTCAACTAGTTCCCCTTCAGATATTGAGGCGTTCAGTTCCCACTGAGATAGTTAAAAATATTTCGCAAATTGCCCAGCGAAAAGTTGTCGAACTTAAAAGCAATCTCAGTCGATTCGAGAATAGCACTTATCTCAAATCCTTAGTAACCCTCTGCTGGTTAAAGGGACTGGATTTATTTATTCCCCATCCTGGTGGTGAGACAAAAGAGGGCGAAAAAACTCGCTATTTATGCTCCTTATCATCAATACCAATCGCGATTTTTCTGAGTATTCGCGATCGCAAGGAATTAACTCCAATTCCTCATCATCTGCTCCTGCCAATCATTAAGCTGACTCCACTATCTTACAGCGATCGCGTTCAAGTTTGGCAACGAGAGTTGAAAACAACCGACCCAACTCTGGCAAAAAGCATAGGGGAATGTTCCCGCCGTTTTCGCTATGAAAAAGGAACTATTCAAAACATCTGTAAAGGACTACAAGGGCAAGATTTCCAGATTAGGGAAACCGATTTAATAGCTGCTTGTAGAGCTGAATTAGATCTCGATATTGGTGAACTGGCTCAAGCTGTCACACCACGCTTTACCACAGAAGAATTAGTCCTTCCCCCCAAACAACAAGCACTATTTGAGGATATTTATCGGGCAATGAAATCCCTAACAGAAGTCCACTACGAATGGGGAACAGGTAAAGCTTGGAATGAGTGCGGAATTTCAGTGCTTTTTGCAGGACTTCCAGGAACGGGAAAAACGATGGCAGCAGAAATTTTAGCGGCAAAGTTAGAGCTGCCGATGTATCGGATTGACCTTTCCCAAGTGGTTAACAAATATATCGGCGAAACCGAGAAAAATCTCAAACGACTCTTTGATGCTGCCGATATTTCCGATACACTGCTCTTTTTTGATGAAGCAGATGCTTTATTCGGTCGTCGAACCGAGGTAAAAGATGCCCACGATCGCTATGCCAACCTAGAAATTAGCTACTTATTAGAACGGATGGAAAGATTTAAAGGATTAGCCATTTTAGCCACTAATCGTAAGAAAGATTTAGATGAAGCATTTTTACGGCGTTTGCGCTACATTATTGATTTTCCTCTACCAGATGTCCGTGAACGCCGACAAATCTGGCGACAAGCAATTCCCGACAAAATTAATACCTCTGAACTGGACTTTGAGTTTCTTGCCAAGCAATTTCCCCTAGCAGGAGGGAATATACGCTCGATCGTGTTTAATAGCTGTTTGCAAACTGCGGGAAAATTAAAAATTCAAAATTTACCTAACTTGGCTCACCTCAGCGAAGCATCCCGTCAGAATACTACAACACCAACAAAATTTTCCATCGAACAATTTTCATCATTCAATTCCAAGTTGACCATGGAGCAGGTTGTTATCTGCGTCAAACAGGAATATGACAAGCTAAACCGTTCGGTCAGTCTGGAGCAATTCGGTGCTTATGCCAAGTTAGTTGAGGGGATAAATCAATAAATACCGATTTCTTGTGATTTTCTAGTCATTAAACCATATTGATTGACAAACAAAGGAAAAAACCATGAATCAAAACAAGATTTTAATTGACCATATTGCCTTACACAGTCGAGGAATACCAGAGCAAGTAACTCGTGCTGCTGTTGATGGATTAGGACAGGAAATGATGAGTAGTTTAGCACAACAGGGTCTAGTTCAATCGGGGCAAGCAATTCAATTGGGCGATCTCAATTTGGGAACATTGAATTTGAAACGAGTGGGAGATGCTAACGAACTCAGAAGAGAAATTGCTCGCGTTCTCACAAATGCGATCGCAACTAGGATTAGGAGGCAATAAATCATGGTTTTATTGCGAGGTGCATTAATTGAATATGCCAGCGATTTTTTAGGTCCTTTGCCCAATGTCGTTATTTTTCAGTTTAATCCAGACACCCTAACTCGTAATTTACAAATCCCCCAACGTCCCACAGGTGCAGCTAGTCGGGAAACTTCACAAGCGGGGGAAATTCCCGTAGAAAGGATTAATTTGACCGCCCATTTTACTGCTGCCGATCGATTGGATACAGGCAATGTTATCGCACAAACCCTGGGAATTGGACCCCAATTGGCAGCTTTGGAAAAGATGGTTTATCCCAGCAATGTTATTGGTGAGTTATTGGGAGAAGTGAGCGATGCCATTGGAGACGCAATTGGTTTGGGGAGTAACAATGAGATTGCTAAACAACCCATTCCCAGAGAAAAATATCCCAAAATTCTCTTTATTTGGGGAAAAACGCGGGTTTTACCAGTTCTGATTGAATCAATGGCTATTACCGAACAACAATATGACAGTTTACTTAATCCTATTCAAGCAGAAGTTGCCCTAACTTTGGCAGTTGCCTCTAATCCCGATGATAAAGTCGGTAGAGGAGCATTGAAATATTCCAACGCTGCTAAAGAAGCCCAGGCGATTGTCAATTTAGCAAATACCGTTGAGTTAGCAGTCGATCTCATTCCATTTTAAGTAGAAGCATCCCATTATTACCCATCACCGAGCTATGTTTTTAGAAACCTCAAGATATTTCCGACAAAAGCAAGTCAGTATTGTTACCAAAAACGGTCAAACCGTCAAGGTAGTCAGCTTGAGACGACTCCCTAAAATTGGGGGAAAAGCAACTGCTATTGAAGAAAATGAGCGTTTAGATATCATCGCCCAACGTCAATACCAAAACCCAACCCAGTTCTGGCACATCGCCGATGCCAACACCGAACTTCAAGCCAACGATCTCGTTCAAGAAGTAGGACGCATCATTCAAATTCCCCAACAATAATCAGTAATTTACGAAGCATAACTAGGGATAAATGACTATTTACTACAGACTATTTTTTAACAACAATCCTGCCACTCGCGAACAACTCGATCTCGTTGAAGAAATTACCGTGGAACAGGAAATAGATATGGTCTGGGAAGCGAGGATACAGATTCCCATTGCCACAGACGATCGAGGCAATTGGATCGGAGCAGATGCCGAAATTCTCAGGGAATTTACTCAGGTTCGGGTGGAACTTCAAATCGGAGACGGGGCATTTGTGCCACTGATTGATGGTTCCATCGTTGAGTTGAGCGATCGCATAACTTCAGAACCCAGTCAGAGTATGACAACAGTCATTGTTCAAGATGACAGCGTTCGTTTGAACCGAGAAGATCGGGTCTTTCTGTTTGAAAATTTGCTTGACCACGAAATTGCCAGCCAATTGTTTGAGGAAGTGGAGCAAATTACAGCTACTGAAATCGAAACAACCCCAGCTCCTGGCAATAATTCGCCAGCCGTCGTACAGCGGGGAACGGCAATGCAACTGTTGCGCCGACTCGCTCGCCGTCAGGGAATGCACGCCTACGTCATCCCCGGAACTGAACCTGGTCAAAGCATCGGCTGTTTTAAACCATTTCCCACTCAAACTGATGGTTTACCACCGTTAATTTTATTGGGTGCAGAACGAAATGTCTCTGAATTTAACCCTAGCAATAACGCTCAAAGTCCTGCCAGAGTTACTGGGTTTACCCTCAATGTTTTCGACAAAACAGTGACTCAGCGAACCTCTGATTTTGGCAGTTTGGACTTACTGGGAGAGGAACAAACCTTTGCTGAAGAAAGCAGTACAGCAATCCAAATTCTTCCTCCTCGCGATGGCAATGCTGTGGACTTAGATCGGGCAGTTGCAGCAGAAGCACTACGTTCGAGTTATTCTACTGAGGCAACGGGAAGGGTTATCAACGACACCTACCCTGCGCTCCTGTCTCCCTACCGCGTTGTCAGCGTACGGGGTGCCAACCCAAATCGCAGTGGCAATTACCTCATTCGCCAAGTCAGCCATTCTTTAACTAGGTCTTACTATTCTCAATCCTTTTCCCTCCAGCGCAATGCCCAATCCTCAAGGTCTAGTGCTGGATCAGCTAATTTAGCGGAGTCTATAATCTAATGATTACCTCAGAAATGGAACAAATGGTGGTTGAACTCGCTGAGACTCAGCGAGGACGATATTTCGGTAAATACCGAGGACTTGTCAGAGATGTGGACGATCCAGAAAATATGGGTCGAATTATTGCACAAGTTCCAGAAGTATATGGTGAAGAAGATTCCCCATGGGCACTGCCTTCTGTACCTTTTGCTGGGCAAAATCATGGCTTTGTCGTGTTGCCAGAAGTGGGAGATGGAGTCTGGATCGAGTTTGAAGCAGGGGATACATCCCGTCCTATTTGGACAGGTTGCTGGTGGGCGAGTGGAGAAATGCCTACTTCTGCTGGAACTCGAACTAGAGTGCTGGTGACTTCTGGAGGGCATCAGGTAATTCTGGATGACGAAACCTCCCAAATACAACTCCTTCACTCTGGTGGGGCAGAAATTACCCTCAGCGATAGGGAAATCAAACTCCAAATTGGTTCTACCCAAATCGTTCTTTCTGCGAGTGGGGTTAATATCAACAACGGAGCATTCCAAGTACGCTAATTCCCAATTACCCAAATGCCAAACTATCTCAATACAAATAGTACAGTTCTTTGTCCTCACGGCGGACGAGCAACCTTATTAACCGCCAATACCCAAGTCCTTGCTAATGGAACACCTGTACTTTTAGAATCTGATATTCATCCTGTCGTTGGCTGTCCCTTTACACTTCCTGGTGGTAAATATTCTCCCTGTGTTCGTATTGAATGGTCTGCTGGCTCGACCAAAACCACCGTCAACAGCACAGCACCCCTACTTAAAAACAGTATTGGCAAATGTTACAACGCCGAAAACGCAATTCAAGGAGTCGCCACAATTGTTAACACCCAAATGAAGGCATCAGCACAGTGAGCAGGGGAGCAGGGAGCGCGGGAGCAAGGGGAGCAGGGGGAGACAAGGAAGACAAGGAAGACAAAGGAGCAATGAACCATCAACAACTAACCACTAACTACTAACAATGAACCACTAATAACAAATGACCAATGACTAACAACAAACACCTATCCTTTCCCTTCCGCATTGGTTTTGACGGAAGGACGGTACAAGTTCCATCTCTAGAAGCGCATATTCGGGATGAGTTAATTCAGTTAATCCTGACAAACCCTGGAGAACGGGCATTTTTACCCGAATTTGGCGGTGGGGTACGACGGTTGATCTTTGAAAATGCCAGCGAGACCACTGCCGGGATTACAAAAGCAAGGGTCACTCAGGCAATTTCTCGTTGGTTGGGACACCGAGTCACTTTAGAAGATTTGCAAGTAACAGTGGAAAACGCCATTTTGGAAGTCCAAATTCAGTACCGAATTGCAGAAACAGGAGATAGCCGAATTATAAAATTCCAACGTACTGGTGAAGTGTGATGGCAATTAAAAATCAAGAAGCACTAAAGGAACGGGCAAATAAATTAGAAATGTTTAACGGCATTCGCTTAGTTTTAGTGTCGTTATCTCCTAATGTAAATCCCACAGAAGCGATTTTAACGGTTCACTTCTACAATAACAACGAACTTAGTACCATTGTCAGCGAGATTGCAGCAAATTCAGCGCGAGCGAAAGAGATTTTTCCCATTACGGGCGGTCATAGAATTTTAGGCGGTTCTCTGACAGGTCAAGTTCAGGTTTTCGCTGTTGCTGAAGATGCCGAAGATGACAAGGTTTTACACCTAACTGTTCGACCAATTGGGGATTATTCTACCTATACCTTAAGCGTGGTTTATAACCATATCGATCCAATTTTTAGTGAGATAGACTTCAAATTTCGTCCAGGATGTTTTAACAATTGTGCGCCGGATTGGGACGCGCCCCCAAAACCCCAGGAAAATCCCCCCATTGACTATCTTGCCAAAGATTACGACTCGTTCCGTCATACCCTATTTTCCTGGATGATGAACCGTGTTCCTGGTTGGCAACCAACCAGTGAAGCGGATCTCGATCAAGTGTTATTGTCACTATTTGCTGTAGCAGCAGATGAGTTAAGCGATTTTCAAGATCGGGTGATGAACGAGGCATATTTGACAACAGCCCGTAAACGCGTTTCTTTAGCGCGACACGCCCGCTTGATGGACTATCACATTCATCAGGGAAACCAGGCAAATACTTGGTTAGCAGTACGGGTTCGTAATGCACATATTTTAGAAAAAGGTTTTCTGGTTTGGGCAGGAGAAGAGAGTTTAGATGCTACTTCTGTTGTCTTTATAACTCATCAGGAGCAGGAAGTTCACCCATTGTTGAATGAGATAGGGTTGTACACCTGGGATGATACAATTCCCGCCTTAGCAGCAGGAAGTACCAGTGCAGATTTAAAACTTTCTCAATCAGAAGAGATTCCAGCACAAACAGTTGAGAACTTGATTGTTGACGGAAAGATTACCCACCTGCTAATTCAAGAACATCTCAATCCGCTAACTGGAGAAATCCGAGGTCGCGATCCGACTCGACGACAACTAGTAAAACTTATCTTGGAAGAGACGAAAGCTTTACAAGATCCAGTGACAGGGGAGTGGTTTGTCCGAGTTAGCTGGGAGGAACAAGACAAGCTTCAACGCAATTACTGTTTTACTGTTGATTGCTCTACCGATGGCACTACAACCAAAGTAGAAAATGTTTCCCTGTTTCACGGAAATTTAGTTCAAGTCTATCACGGTCGTCCGATCGCCGTTACCTTCCAAGAACGGGATGAATCCTTGCCCTTACTGCCAGAACCGCCTCTATTCTATGAGAGAACAAAACAACAAGAAGCAATTTGTCGGCTACCGCAAATTCCTTTGCTATATCGCGATACGCCTCCAGGGGGTGAAATTACGCCAAAATCTACTTTAGAAGTCAAGGTGGGAGAAGATTCTTGGGAGGAATTTATTGACCTCATTCACAGTGATGACAGTGATGATCACTTTGTGGTGGAAACTGATGAATTGGGACGCAGTTTGATTCGCTTTGGCGATGGTACTAATGGAAAGCAATTACCCGACGGCGAGATCGTCCATTGCACTTATCAAATCGGTCGAGGTTTAGACGGTAATGTAGGGACAGATAGCCTACTCAATTTCGATGAGAATAATTTTCCTAATATTCTTGCTTGTTGGAATCCCTTTGATGTCACCAACGGTAGAGAACCCGAACCCGTTGCCGAAATTTTGCGCCGCGTCCCCCAAGCGTATCGCTACCGCCAATTGAGAGCAATTACTCTTAAAGATTACGAAAACCGCGCCGCCGAACTGCCGGAAGTTTCTCGTGCAGCGGCAAGATATTACTGGACGGGAAGTTGGCGGACGGTTCGGGTGGCGATCGATCCAGTGGGAACTTCTATTTTAAAAGAAGAAGTACGAGAAAAAGTTGCTCGCCATCTGGAAGCGGTACGCCTCATTGGGGAGGATTTAGAAATTCGTCCCCCCCAATTCGTTCCTTTGGATATTAAAGTTTTCTTATGCATTCATCCCAACTATTGGATTGAAGATATTCGCTTCATTTTAGAACAGGAATTTTCAGACGGTTACACTCCTGATGGACGGATGGCTTTCTTTCACCCCGATCGCTGGACATTCGGACAAGCATTGAGAGCCAGTCAGATTATCGGCGCAGTTCAAGGCGTTCAAGGAGTCGAACGGGTTAGGACGGTGGAGTTAAAACGCTGGAATGAAGTTACTCCAGGAACGGAAGATGTGATCGAAGTTGAAGTCAACGAAATTATTTTGGTTAAAAATAACCCCGATCGCTTGGAAGATGGCTTAATTGAGTTTGATATTAAAGGAGGAAGAGAATGAGTCAAAATTGTCGTAATGACTGCGTTGAACCCTTTGATTTTCCCAAAACAATTAACAATCGACCAGGACTGTCTCATATAGATTATCGCATCGGAACTTATGCCGATTTCCTAGAAGCAATGTTTCGGGAATTGAATCAAAATGAGGTTTTAAAAAACTGGACTCATAGAGAACCTGACGATCCAGGAATTGCCTTACTAGAAGGCGTAGCAGTTTTGGGCGATATTCTGACTTTTTACCAAGAATTGTATGCCAATGAAGCTTATTTACGCACGGCTCAATGGCGCGAAAGTATTGCCGATCTGGTGCGACTTGTTGGATATCAACTCTCACCGGGAGTCGGGGGAAAAGCCACCTTTGCTTTCAACTTTAAAGGAGATAAACCGATTGGTGTTCCTGCTAAATTTCCCCTTAAAGCTCAATTAGAACCTTTGGAGAAGCCTGTTGACTTTGAAACGACAGTAGCAACAGTTGCCTATCCTGAATTGAGTCAGTTTAATTTGTATCGTCCCTATACCCTTTCCCAGATCAAGACTGGCACAAATTCTTTTTCCATCGAGACAGAAATTTTAAAGAAAAACAAGATCGAGTTAAATAAAGGCGATCGCCTGTTTCTGGTTGTCGATCCGTCTCAATCTAAAACAAATCGTCAAATTGTGGTGATTAAGGAAATAAAAAAACGTTTTGATCGCACGGAAATTGAAATTGAGGGCAGTTTCTTCCAAGAAGAGTTAACAGAAAACGATATTCATGCCTATAAATTGGGGCGATCGTTTAGACACTTTGGTCACAATAGTCCTCCCAGTTTTGTTACAGCATCGGGAGAGAGTGCTATCACCAACATTGTTCCTTTCAGTCGCAAGCTTAATAATCTTTTGCCTGTTTATAAAACATCAAATGCTGGGATTAAGACCGTTAATCAAAGTCTCCAATTTTTTAAATTACAATCAGCCATAAATAAAGAACTGTCAGTAAAAAAAATTACATCAGAAGAAGAGTCTTCAAAAGAGACTGATGTTCCCTCTCTTCCTTTTCAAGTAATGCCCCTTGATACAGAAGTAGAAGATCTATCGGTAGGAGCAACATTACTCATTAAATTAAATCTCAGTGAAAAGGAAACTGCTGCAAGCGATCGCTCTATTGTAAGTCCCGAATATTTCTTTGAACGACAGATAACTGCTATCTCTCAAACTTCTCTAACTTGGGGGGCGGTGACAGCAGGAACAACTTTAGTGGAAATCAACAACCCAATTTCTTCAGGAATTTACCGTTACACCGATATTCGCAGCATCGAGTTTCTGGAAGTGATTGGCAAAAAATTTCAGCTACAGGGTGCATATCGAGAAAAACCTACCACAAGTCTCAAGGAACTCTTATATTTCGGAAACTCCCAAAACCATAAACATCTTGATGAAAGAAGGTTAGCTTTTGTTAAAGAAGATGGAACCTATGAAATACTCACCGTCAGCATTAATGATGAAAATCAAACGGATGATAACAGCTTCAAACTACGTTCGGTTTACCTCCCCGATTTTGCTGAAGACTTTAGGATTACAGACTTTCCTTTACTCGATGAACCAAAAGTTACAGTTTACGGCAACTTAGTTGAAGCCAACCAAGGTAAAACTGAGCGAGAAGCTGTACTGGGAAATGGCGACAGTCGGCAGAAATTTCAAACTTTTAAACTGCCCAAAGCACCCTTGACTTATCATAATGTGCCTGGGGAAACTCCCCCCGAAGTTCCAGAGTTACAAATTTATGTTAGCGATCGCCTTTGGCAAAGAGTCCCTAGCTTTTTCAACCACAAACCAGACGAGGAAATTTATATTGTCCGCGAAGATGCCAATGGAGACAGTTGGGTACAGTTTGGTGATGGGAAAACTGGAAAACAATTGCCGTCAGGGATTAAAAATGTGGTTGCCAAATATCGCACAGGAATTGGTGCTTACGGACAGCTAAAAGCAGAAACTAAAGTGCAAGCTAGTGGCAGACTCGATCACCTTGATAAAATTTATCTCCCTGGTATAGTTACAGGGGGTGCAGAAACCGAAAGTGGTGAAAATGCCAGAGAAGCTGCACCAGGAAAAATTCAAAGTCTCGATCGCCTCGTCAGTTTACAAGATTTCGAGAGCGAAACCCTTGCCATTCCTGGAGTTTCAAAAGCCTTGGCAGCTTGGGACTTGGTGGATAACATTCCTAGCGTAGTTTTAACTGTCCTCATGGAAACAGGACGCTCTCAAGAGTTTAGAGAAGTCGCAGAAATTATTGCAGATTACAATCGCTGTCGGGGTGTCCAACGCTTCCCTATCGAGGTTAGGGAAGGCAAGCGTCAATATGTCTCCCTTGCTGTCAAGGTCGCTTTTGACCCCACCTTTCGTCAAGAATTGGTTGCAAAAGCTATTCGAGACAGTTTAGGTGTTACAGAGGAAGTTCAAGGCTTATTTTCTGTCAAAAACCGTCGCTTCGGACAACCAGAATATGCTACCTGCATTGCGGGAACAATTCAAAACGTCGCAGGAGTGTTGTGGGTTGAAGTTACGGGGTTCATGAGCCTTGGGGAAGCAGACAATCCAGCGGAACTGAGTTTACCCGATGCCTTCCCATTTAACTCAACAATTGCCTGTAGCACCGAACAAATCCTCAGTTTATACCCAGCACACCTCCAACTCAACCCCGTTAATTAATCACTAAATATGAAATCACTATACGAACGATTACCTGAAATTTACCGCGTCAAAGACCAGGAACAAACACCCCCAGGTCAACTAAAAAACTATCTCGCGATCGTCGAACATATCTTTAATGGGATTCATGAAAACATCGAGTCTCTTTATGATGACTTATTCATCGAAACCTGCGACGACTGGGTAATCCCCTACATTGGCGACTTGTTGGGAACTAGCCATCTCAAAGGCGACCCTTGGCCGCTACGCGCGGATGTTGCCGATACCATTGCTTTGCGCCGTCGTAAGGGGACTCTGGCAAGTATTGAACGCTTAACCTACAACTTGACCCAATGGGGAGTCCACACCGTTGAACTACGAGAAAATTTGGTCTGGAATCAGCATTTGAACCACCAGCGACCCGATATTGGCGGCGATCCCCCTTATGGTTCGATAACCCGATTTACTCCCATTCGAGGGGGAACAGTGACTTTGCGAGATCCAGCAATGCTGAGTTTGTTGCATACTCCTTTCGAGCCCTTTGCTCACCTTGCTGACCTAAAACCACCGAGTTTGGGAAATATTAGCTATAACTTACCGAATTTAGCAATATTTCTCTGGCGGTTAAAGGATTATCAGGTTAAGTTTACTAAGCCAATTGTTCAAATTCAAGCAACTGGTACGACAGAACCAGATGAGGCAACCCATGTTGTTCAAGTCTTGGTTCATCCTCTCGGCGATCCAATTAGACTCTTCAACACCTATCAATTCAATCCAGATAAAGAACCACCTGTTATCACTCAACTCGACGCAACACCAGGTTTTATCCCCATGGCACGATTGACTACCAATTCTGAAGCTGGTAAACCAGAAAAGTATGTAGCGATCGCTACCTATAATCCTATTGATACCGATATTGCTTCGCTAGATATCGCTGAGGTAGGTTTGCAACTACACTTCCCTGAATCAGAGTTTGCCGAAACCAATTTATCTGAATGGACAATTCGCGGGGAAAATCTCTGTGCTTGGGAGAGGGGGATACAACCCCCATTAAAAGATCGGGAAATCGCGATCGATCCAATTATTGGTAGAATTCTCATCGGTGTGAGTTCCCCAGAGGAAGCTACTGCATTGAAAAACTACCTGTTGCTAACTTATACCTACGGTGCAGTGGGAAATGTTGGCGCACATCCTATATCTCGTACTTTACCCAACAAATGGAATGAGGAAACAGTCGTTCTTAAATCAGTGAATCTTTTCCAGGGAGAAACTTTAAATAGCGCACTTAATAATATTCAAGATGAAGACTCTCCTGTTGTGATTGAAATCCAAGATAGCCTAGTTCATGTTTTGGATTTAAGTGCGATCGCAGGAACTTTTGACGAAGACGGCGGACTTGGTTTACGACTCAATCGTTCTCTAATTATTCAAGCAGCAGACGGACAGCGACCGATTATCAAACTCGTGCAACCCCTGCGCGTTCGTCCTTATGATGTCTCAGCAGCAGGCAATCTGACCCTACGACTAGAAGGACTTTATGTGACGCGGGATGAATCATTTCCTGCCGATGCACCCCTCATCGCTAGGGCAGCCTTGAACCGCCTGGAAATCGTCGATTGTACCCTCGATCCAGGGGGACAAAAACTACTCGATGGCACGGCAGAAGGGACGCGCCAGCCCCTTCGTCCTTCCTTGGAGTTGCGTCACCCCTATGGTTTTGATACGGCGGAGGAAGAAGAAGCATTCGACCAAACTCCAGAAATTATTTTAGAACGTACTATTGCTGGTTCTGTATTATGCGATCGCGGTTATCTTCTTTGTCTCTCCCACTCTATTATCGATGCTGGAAAGGGAGTAAACGACGATCCTGAGAGCAGTTTTGCCGTTTCTAATGCGACCGATCCTGAGAATAACTGGGGTCCCCCCACTCAAGTCAATGGCATTACTGTTTTTGGACTAATGCGAGTCGAACAAATCAGTGGCAGAGGGGGTATTTGGGTTCACGGGCTGGAGGTATTAAATAACCAAATCGGATGTATTCGCTATAGCTACTTTTCGGGAAAAGGCGATCGCTTACCGCAAAATTTAGGCTGTGTCACAGGAAAAGAAGCCAAACTCCGTTTTGTCAGCGAAATTTTTGGCGAACCCGCCTACGGACAACTGGCTCGCGCCTCCGATTTTGACCTTCGGGAAAGGGGTCCAAGGGATGATGCCATGGGTGCGTTTGGATTTTTGTTAGAAGCCCACAAATGGCGCAATTT
>JAAUYH010103166.1_pt1 | contig 24145 bp, 19 predicted proteins | sample 7278061 | NCBI WGS metagenome assembly JAAUYH01 (sample SAMN14350203, study PRJNA611818) | marine sediment metagenome | isolation source: surface marine sediment (0.6m) | place: French Polynesia: Moorea | collected 2018-08 | reverse complement strand
GAAAAAGCTTGTCAGGGTTCACCAGGGAATCACCTTCCAGAGAAAGATTCAGATGATTAATCATGTTTTAGCTTCATAATCTAGGTCTCTTTTTTTCCTTTAGGTCCAAAATTTGAGACCTACCAAGCTTTTTATAAAGATTACTTCTTAATGATTCTAGGAAGATTAGGGCGATTAAACGCTTAAAGATAAATAAACTTTACCCATTCCGGAAAAACGAACTAGGCTTCCCTCACCGTTACTAGAATCTCTTGCATCATCATATATTAAATCTCCGGTCCAAAAAACAATCTCGTTAGCCTCCACATCAACAAAATGATCTGCTTCGATCTCAACTTCATAGAAATTGTCCGTTTCAAACAAAACTAATGCGCTTTTCAATAAAATCTCACTAAAAGCAATTGGCATATCTGATTTAACTTTTTGAGCTGTATGAATCTCAAAATCACCCAATAGAGACTGGACGTAAGCAACATTTGTGTTTGGAATGAATAGCTTTGTATTTTGAAATTGCTTAATTCCTGGACAATCAGAATTTGGCGTTAGCCTAACAGTTCCCTCTCCTTTAACTTCAGTCATTACAAAAGATTCTCCTGTAACCTGACTTTTTATAAATCCGCTAACACCTTTTTCTTTTAACCCGTAATGATCTAAAGTTAACCGTGACTTTGATTTTAAAACACTGGCTGAGCCAGGTAAAACAAGTAACTTTGTATTTTGGTCCTTTAATATTTCAACTATAAAGCTCTCGTTAGAACCATTAGAGGTGGTGTATCTAAGTACTATTATTCTATTATTTCCGAGCTTTGCCTCCCAAACTAATTGTCCTCTGGAACCAAGCTGTGTTAACTGTATCTGTTTCTGCTGAGCTATGAAGGTAGAATTAGTATTCATCTTAACGAATAATTTTTTATATACTTCTTCTCTAAAAATTCCCAAACAAGAGTTCTAGATAAACCATTTCAGGGTTATTACTAATTTTCAATAGAACATATGCAGCAAGAGCTTGAAAGCATTAAGACTCATTCAGTTCAAAGAGTATAAAACTTCTATTTAGAACATTAATTCGATCTTCAAACTCGCAAACCTCACTCTCATGAAGGTTTTCAGAGGTATCAAAATGAGTGATCCAATTTTTTCCAAAAGACAGCCTTGGGAGGCTAAAAGGAACGTCTTCATGACTCGCATTTAGAATCACTAACAATGTATTACTTGTAATTTTTTGTCCTAATTTATCAACCTCATCAAATACACTCCCATTAAATAATACGCTCATAGACTTGTTATCGGGTTTTATCCAATCAGCTTTTTTCATTTCATTACCTTGAGGAGTGAACCAAATAATTTCTTTCTTCTCAAGTTTTCGTGTATTTATATTCTTAAAGAACTGACTTCGCTGAATAATCGGACTTTTTTTTCTTATTGCAATGAGCTTCTTCATAAACTCTAAGAATTCGTCACTATCCTCTAAAGACTTCCAGTTGTACCAATTTAACTTATTGTCTTAACAATATGCATTGTTGTTTCCATTTTGTGTTTTATTAAGTTCATCTCCACCTGAAATCATAGGTACGCCAAGAGAAAATAATAAAATTGCAATCAAATTTCTCTTTTGCCTTTTTCTCAGTTCGAGAATTTCATTATCATTGGTGAAACCTTCAACACCACAATTCCAGCTATTATTGTGGTTCTCCCCATCGCGATTATCTTCTTTATTGGCTTCATTATGCTTTTCGTTATAGCTAACTAAATCTTCAAGAGTAAACCCATCATGGCAAGTAACAAAGTTTATGCTGGCGTGAGGATTTTTACCACTATGACTGTACAAATCACTACTTCCTGAAATCCTCGTTGCTAATTCGCTCAATCTTGCGTTGTCACCCTTCCAAAAACTTCTAATGCTATCTCTGTATTTACCGTTCCACTCAGTCCATAAATTGGGGAAATTTCCAACTTGATAACCACCCTCTCCTAGATCCCACGGTTCAGCTATTAACTTCGCTTGAGAAATTACTGGATCTTGCTGAATGATATCGAAGAAAGCACCAAGTTTATTCACTTCATGCAGCTCACGAGCTAAAGCACTGGCTAAATCAAAACGAAAACCATCCACATGCATTTCTAAAATCCAATAACGTAAGCTATCCATTATTAGCTGGAGGGTTCTAGGATGCATCATGTTAAGAGTATTTCCACAACCAGTATAATCCTGATAATGCCTCTCTTTATCTTGAACCAGTCTATAGTAAGAAGAGTTGTCAATACCTCTGAAGGATAAAGTTGGTCCGAATTCATTTCCTTCTGATGTATGGTTATAAACTACATCTAATATCACCTCTATTCCGGCCGAATGAAGTGTTCTTACCATTGTTTTAAATTCTTGAACTTGGTCAAATTGGCTATTAAATGAAGCATAACGAAGTTCAGGAGCAAAAAATGAAAGAGTGTTATATCCCCAATAATTAACTAAACCGTTATTAACCAAAAATCTATTATCAACTCTATGATGAATTGGCATTAACTCAACAGCAGTAACACCTAACTCAGTTAAATATTTAATTACTGGCTCAGAGGCTAGTCCTAAATAAGTGCCTTTCAATTCTTCAGGTAAGCTGGGATTTAATTTTGATAACTCTTTAACGTGAGTCTCGTAAATTATAGTTTTGTGCCATGGAGTTCTTGGATGAGCATCGTTGCCCCAAGTAAAAGAATCATCTATTACTGAACATAATGGAGCGTAGGGAGCACTATCCAAAGTATCAAAGGATAAGTCTTTATCTTTTGAACTAGTTTGATATACAAATAATCCGTCGTGCCATTGAGTTGTACGAACTATTGATTTTGCATAAGGATCAACTAATATTTTATGAGGGTTGAATCTATGACCTTTTTCAGGTAGATATGGCCCATGAACTCTGTATCCATATATTTGTCCCGGTTTTACATCAGGCAAATAACAATGCCATACATGATCTGTTTTGTGATTTAGTGAAATTCTTGCGGACTCTTTAATTGAGAACTTACTCTCAAATAAACACAATTCAACCTTGCTTGCATTTTCAGAAAAAATTGCAAAGTTAACTCCTTGGCCATCTCAAGTGGCTCCTAAAGGATAAGATTCCCCTGGATACTTTCTCATCATCTCACGGTGAATTAAGAACTAAAACTAAAACCAGAAATAAAATTAAAGCTGCTAAAAAGAAATCACTCAGTAAATCTGAACCTGAGGTTGTAGTTCTCTTGTCACCTTGACTTTGTTTTTCAGTAAAAATATTAACCAACTTTAACTTATCTTAATTTTAATAGTGGTATCATTCCACAATTTTTGTGTAGCAACAAGTAACTATTTCATTCGTTTAATCGAGAATTCAAATTTCTCGAGGTAAACTCATTCCTTTAATTTAAAGTTAATTTTCACTAAGCATAATAAATGTTGCAAGAAAATCAAAATTTGATAAACAAGTAAATAATAAATTTATGAAAATTTTTGAAGAAGTTTCTCAGCATAAGTATAATTCTTAGTAGAAACCGGTATTAAAAATGGTTAAATTCGATAACAATAAATTAAAGTGTTCCTTCTGTGGGAAAAGTCAGGATCAGGTTCGTAAATTAATTGCTGGTCCAGGTGTTTATATCTGCGACGAATGTATTGAACTGTGTAATGAGATCTTATCCGAAGAGCTTTACGATAATAATTTATCCGGCAACACAGCAATGAAGTCTCCTCCGCCATCTCCTACAATCCAGTCAAAACCAAAACTTCAAGAGTCAGAGAAAAAAGATGAAGTTGTTGAAGCTTTAGAACTGGACAAATTGCCTAAACCTCACGAAATAAAGGAATATTTGGATCAACATATCATAGGGCAAAAAAGCGCAAAAAAAGTTTTGTCTGTTGCTGTCTACAATCATTTTAAAAGAATTGCTACGCAGGAAGATAAGAGTGACTTGCCAATTGAGATTCAAAAATCAAACATTCTTTTAGTTGGTCCTACAGGTTCAGGAAAAACTTATTTAGCACAAACTTTGGCTAAACTATTAAACGTTCCCTTTGCAATGGCTGATGCTACCAGCTTAACGGAAGCAGGCTATGTTGGAGAGGATGTAGAGAATATTCTCCTTCGCCTCTACCAAGCCGCAGACTTCAATGTGAAAAAAGCTCAAAGAGGAATTATTTATATAGATGAAGTAGATAAAATTGCGAGAAAATCAGAAAATCCGTCCATAACTAGAGATGTATCCGGAGAAGGAGTTCAACAAGCTCTCCTTAAAATGATTGAAGGTACAATTGCCAATGTTCCTCCGCAAGGTGGTAGAAAACACCCACATCAAGAATTCATACAAATAAATACATCTAATATACTTTTCATAATTGGTGGTGCCTTCTGTGGAATGGAAAAGATAATTGAAGACAGGGTAAATTCAAGAACTTCAATGGGCTTCGGAGCAGTTCCAATTACAAAAGAGGAAAGAGAAGCACGAAATTCTAATGCATTCGCTCAAGCTTCACCGGAAGATCTTATTAAGTTCGGTCTCATTCCAGAATTCATCGGAAGGATTCCAGTCATTGCGACTCTTGAACAACTCGACATAGCAGCTTTAGAGAAAGTTTTAACAGAACCTCAAAATGCCTTAATTAAACAGTATCAAGAGTTAATGAAATTAGATGGTGTTGAATTAAAATTCGAGCCAGAAGCTATCAAGGGAATCGCAGAATTAGCTTTTAAACGTAAAATGGGTGCAAGAGCCCTAAGAAGTATTGTTGAAGAAATAATGCTTGAGATTATGTACGAAGCTCCAAGAAACACCGAAGTAAAAGAATGCATAATCACAAAGGAAATGATTGACAGAAGATCATCAGCCGAAGTTCTTGAATTGTTGAACTTCAAAAAAGCTGAACCTGATATAGCTTAGGAGGATGTTGAATGGCAGTAAAAAGAATATTCGATTTTTCCAAAGGCAAAAAAGGACCTTTAAAGAACTTTATTATTGGAGGAATCGGTGCTATCAGTGGGCTTTACTTGATTAATCTATCATGGGGTGGTCTTGAATTTTTGCCTGATGCCTTACCATTCATAGGCAATTTAGACGAGGCAACTGCAACTCTTCTACTTTTAGCCTCTATGCGTTATTTTGGAATAGACGTTTTAGAAATGTTCACTGGAGTTGGCAAAAGCGAAAAAGAAGAAAAAGAAGAGTATGCAAATAATGAAGCACCTCCCAAAGAACCAAGGTATGAGCCTCCTACATCATAGGTTTTGTTGACAGTTTTTTTTATTTCTTAAAGTACCATTGCTCAAGGTTATGAGTGGCACCGGCTAATTTACTTGGTAAAAAGTTACCCAAATTATCATCTTGAGCAGCCAAAAGGACCTGGGGAGTAGCTAAATAAATCATTGGTTTTTTATTCCACAAAATTTCTTGAATTCTATAGTAGGACTTTTTTCTTTCATCAAATTCCATGTGACTGGTTCCCTCTCGAACTAGCATATCAATTTCCTTTTCCCAATCTCTTGTATCTGTAATAGTCTTACCTTGTTCTCTTTGATCGTATAAGTGCAATCTTGAATCCGATTTTAAGAAGTTTGCAGAACTATTCGGCTCAAAAAGATCACCGCCACTAAAGCCAATAATAGTAGACTCCCAATCACCTGTTTGCATTAATCTAACAACCAGATTATTAAATTCAATTATTTTCAAATCGACTTGAATGCCCAATTTAATCAGCTGCTGCTTTATTAACACCGCCATCATCTCTCTTGGAGAAAAAGTTTCAGTGGGCCCACTTGCGTTAGTATACAAACTAAAACGAACTTCCCTTCCCTTAGTGTCAACTAGTTTTCCATTCTCATCTTTCGTAAAACCTTTATTAATTAAAATTCTTTCGGCTTCTTTAAGATTACTTTCTAAGGGGCACTCATCAAGAAGTTTCTGATTAAAGTATATTGAATTCTGGGAAGTATTTAAACAAAGAGGACTTCCAGTACCTTGATAAATACTATCTATCATCGCTTTTCTATCAATCGCATAAGAAATGGCCTTCCGGAAATTCTCATTGTTAAACCAGTTGCTTACAGGTTTCTTCACATTTCCTCTCCTAGACATATTAAATGCAAAGAAAATAGTTGAATTTGCTGGACCCTGGTTATAAATATTGAAAGGCTTCTTTACAGAAATCTTTTTTATCAACGGTAAAGTATCTGATGTTAGGCTCACGAGAGGAATTTCTCCCGAAGCAAACTTAAATATTTCTAAATCTCCTGACGGAAGAAGCAAGTAAGTTAGTTTCTTAAAATAAGGCAACCTTTGGCCAGCTCGATCGAAAACAAAATAATTAGGATTTGCTAAATATTCGATCCTTTCACCTTGAGCATAGGAATTAAGTTTATATGCACCACTCACAACAAAGTTTTTAGGGCTTGTTTTAGTGCCCCAGATTGTTGAAAAGACCTCACGTTGCTTAGCTAAAATTTCTTTTTCAGATACCTTCTTATCAATTAACTTTTTTGAAGCGGCTTTTAAAATTGGTTCAAAAACATGTGCCGGAGCAATTGGATAACCTAATTCACTTAGCAACGGAGCAAAAACTTTATGAGTCTTGAAAGAAACTGTGTAATCATCAATTGCACTAACTTCGGGAAACTTTCCATCAATGATTAAACCCTCACGTGCACCGAGTCTCTCAAAACCGTTTTTCAGTATTACATTCCAAGTAAATAAAACATCTCTAGAAGTTATAGGTTCACCATCAGACCATTTAATACCCTTTCTCAAGTGAACAATTATTTCTTTTCCTTGTTGTTTTAAGTCAAAGCTTTTTGCTAAATTTGGAACTAGCTCTCCGTTCCAAGGATTTCTCTCGATCAACCCGGCAAACATTAAGCTTGCAACAGTGGAACTAGTTGAGTCTGTGGAAGCCCAAAAATTAAAAGTCTTTGGGCCAGTTCCTTGAAGGCTTAAAACAATTGAGGAACTTGGTTTTCCCACTTCTCCAGTTAATATCTGCTTATATTCAGTGTCATTTTTTACATAAGTTGATACTCGATAATCTTTATTTTCGGGGAAATTTTTAATGGAGAATTCTTTTTGTTGAAAGTTATCTTTAGAACTAATTGAACAACCCGATGAACAAAAGATAGAAAAAATAAATATGACTAAAATGGATGGATTTGCTCTGTTAATGCAGCAAAAGAGGGTTTTTGTGAAATTTTTACTAATGAGCATCTTATAATTTTCTCAAAGTCACAAATTTTATATGAAAAAATTTCCCACCAACTGAAAAGTTTAGTGAGAAGAAAGGGAAAATAAAAAACTTCATTCAATTCTTATTTTATGAAAATACTAGCTATTATCACTTACAGATTCAAAAAGTGGTTTAAGCGCATAAATAACATTGGGGTGCCTCAATTTTTTTAAGGCAGAAGCCTGAATTCGACGAGCATGATCGTGGCTCAAATCCATCAGGTTAGCAACTTCGCGCAATGTGTATTTATGGCCATCAACAAGTCCATAGTGCAATTCCACGATTTTTCTTTCTTGGTCATTCAAAAATTTCGAAAGTGACTCATTAATAGTTTTAGACATAGTATCGTTAAAAACTACCGATTCTGGAGAAGCAGCATTTTTATCTGGTATTAAATCTTGAACCGATCCTTCTGAGTCATCATCATTAATTTTCAAATCCAAAGATAAAGGGATTTGCATATTAGACAAAAGCTTTTTAACCTGAGGAATTGGCAATTCCAAAATAGAAGCCATTTCAGCCTCAGATAAATCTCTTTTCAGAAGATTATTTCCAGCTTCGTTTAATTTTTTTAGTTGACCAAGTTGTTCAACCATATGAACTGGAAGACGAACTAGTCGAGATTTTTCAGAGAGTGCTCTGGTAATTCCTTGCTTAATCCACCAAGTAGCATAGGTAGAGAATCTAAACCCTTTGGTGTAATCAAACTTCTCAGCAGCACGGATTAAGCCAACATTTCCCTCTTGAATTAAATCAATGAAAGGAAGTCCTTTATTAATATATTTTTTAGCAATACTGACTACTAATCTTAGGTTGTGTTGAACGAGAAGCTTTTTAGCTTTCAAATCACCTTCTTGAACTCTTCTTGCTAGCTCAACTTCCTCCTTAGGTTTCAAAAGTGGGATTTTATTTAAATTCTTTAGATAAGACTTAGTTGAATCCGCAGAATCCTCAAGCTTATTTGTTGAACTTGTAGATTCTAACTTGTTGTTTTCATCGGCGAATTCTTGTTCTAGTACATTATCAAAAGAAATTCCCATTTCAACCATTTCAGAAGGAATATCTTGCAATAATTCTGATTCAGCAAAACTGGTATTAGTTTTTTCTATTTTTATTGTTTTACCAGCTTTTGAGTTTTGAGTCTGAGATTTCATAGACTTCATTGAAATAACTCCTTTCATGTTTGGAGTATCTATTTGATACTAATTAAAGTTATTCAATGGGATATTTTAACACTTGTTCTTTTTGCTTTATTTTATATATTAACCATTAAAAAATTGCGCAGTTTTTCCAATTTGATCGGTAGCTCTTTTAATTTCTGCTTCACCAAACTCAGATTGTTGTTTCAATCTTCCGATCTCCATTTCAACAAAAACTGTTAAAAATTGCGAAAGCTGCGGAAGTATAAGTGATACTTCTACATCTCCCTTTTTGACGTTTTCACCATTTAATGTTGTAAGACCACCTTTATTGGCAATATCTGCAACGCTATTATTTATGAGCACTTGTGCTGCATTAACTTTTGTTCTTTGTATTCTGTATATGGATATTGAATGAAATGGGTTTTCACTTCTAATATTGAAAAGTTGCCCCAATGGACCAGAAAGTCCATCTTTTAGACCACTATCTTCTGCAGCTTTTGCTATATCTTTTTTATATTTTTCTTGAATGTCTTTAAATTTCTTTGTTAGCTCTTTAATTTTGCTTACATTATTAGAGTCAACACCACTCAAATCTATTAGCCCTAGGGCGTTAACTTCACTATCTTGTAAGCCCATCTTCTGTTGAAGATTTGAATTGCCTTTTGCCGAATATAATTTATCTACCAACTTATTCCCATTATTAAGCAAAAATACAAGAAGTCCGTATTCCAATGCGCGTTCATAGTTTGATGTATCTAAAGCTTGTTGGTACTTTATAAGACAGATTTGTCCAAGTGCTAATAAATTTGAATCTTTTGGTCTTTGTTTAATATCAGGTATACCATCAAGGAAATCACTATCTGAGCCACTATTCAGTTTTCCAATTCTCTTCTGAACTCTTTCTTTAACACTTTTGTAAATATCTGAACCTTCACCAGAAGATATTGAAGGGATCTTTCCTGAAATCAAAGAATCAAGTGCATTATTTAACCATTCAGGTCTTCCCACTGCCTGGCCAGCTTTACCAGCTTTGCTAAAATAGAATAAAGAAGGAACCTCTCTTTCTTTTTCATTTAATAAGCTAGGACGTTCATTATTTAAAATACCATTCAACATACTGGAAAAATTAACACCAGAATTAATAATTGAATCGTTAATTTGTTCTTTTGTTAAACCAATAGTTTTTTTAATTTGTAAAAGATTATTAACAAGATCGTCTAATGAATTTATATTGTCTAATTGGATGTTTCCTTGTTTAAGTATTTCTAGGATAGTTTGCTGAAATTCAAAGAACGGATGTTTTGTTTCAAGGTTCTTTTTTAACATTTGTAAGATTGTATCTTCACCATTGTGGTTATCTATAAATTCCAAAATCTTCTTAAGGTTATCTTCGGTAACGTAACTGTTATTGCTCAGCATAGCTATAGCCAATTCGCTTGATAGATTTCTAATATTATTTATTTTTGGAACTCTTCTACTAAAGTCCACTAAGCTTTCTTCAAATGCTGCGCTTTGAAGATATTCTCGTAAAGGATCTAATACAGGTCCCGTAACTAAAGTGGGAAATACATCATAAACCACTTGATTTTTGTCTATTTTGTCTCCTTGTAATATCTGAAGTGTACTTTCCACTGTATTTGTCTTTTTCTGAATAACAGCAGAACTAGTTTGCGGAATACTTGGTAGGCTTATTGGAGAATTGGTACTCATAACATTAACCTTATCTAAACAATCTAATAAGTAATAATTTATCTTTCGACCCTTTAACCATTCAAAGGATGAAGAGAATAAATTATCAACCTATAGTTAAAAAGAATTAATGTATCTTGGGTTAACCCTTAAACATTGATCCAAGTTGCTTATTTATCAAGAGAGATTACCCCGAAAGGGAATCTCTGATTTATAGATATAGTTGGGAGTAAACTGATGTTCAAAAAATCAATTTTTGTTTTTGCAATTTTACAATTATCAATTGCTGTAACTTCTGCTTTTGCAAATAATGGCTTTGATTCTTTCAATACTTTCAATCCAAATGACAGTTATTTCCACAAAAGAAACAGAGTTCCAGAATACTTCAGGCCTAGAACAATGAATTCTCTAATTGCCTCTTTACCGGAATACTCAATGTTTGGTCCTGGATATATTTGTGATACTAGACAAGCACCACCAGTTTATAGACTTCCTTTACAGTATTACAGAAACGTTGGATATAGAGAAGCTGATTGGTTTAACAATAGATTGCAAGACAGACATAACCACGCAATGAACTTTGGTGGATACGATTACTAAACAGATAAATACTCATTTTCTTAATTTGAGTTAATCTTTGGTTCAAACCTTAGGAATTATTGTTTTTAAGTTTCAGAGGTTTGAACTATGAATGCTCCAAATATAAAAAACAATCAAAACATAGCAACTGGCTTTGAAGAAAGATACACACAACAATTAGTTGCTTTTAAAGCTGCTGATGATGAAATTGATAAAAAATTAAACGGCCAAACCTTGGATCACGAAGATACAAGCGCTGTAGATAAATTCAGGCAGAGTCATCTTGGTGATGAAGAAGGGAAAATAGTTGCATACAACAAAACACATAAAGGGATTTTTAAGGAAGCTTCTATAGCAACAATATTAAAGCAGCTTGAAATAGCAGTTAAAACTATTTATACAAATGAAAAACTTGGTAAACAAGAAAAACTTATTGCACTGTATTCTTTAATGAGAGCCACAGATAATTACTTCGGAAATAACAGTAGCAATGCTTCAACTAATATACTAGGTTTTGTTGGTGTAGTTGCGGCAGGGATATTAAATGAAAATGGAGTTCTTGACTATATACCTGAGATTGATAGTGGTAAGGTTAGGGCTGCTACAAAAGATATTACCTGGTTAAAAGATGGGAAATGGGAGAGAAATATTATTGGAACCATAGATAATATTTCAAATGTAGCCTCTTTTGCAGGTGCCGGCGGAGCGTTAAAGAATTTGGCTAAAGCCTCTTTTCAAGAAGTCGCTAAAGGAGGGGCGAAATTCACTATCAAGAATGCGTTCCAAGTTACTCAATCAACATTGAAACACACTACTACAAAACAAAAAATACTTGCAGCAGGAAGCGCTCTTGGTACTACCGCAACAAGCAAACATGAATACCTGGACGATCCAGGGAGAGTTTCTACTGGAGATAAAACTAAGCAAATACTAGACAATAAAAACAGCACTGATCATTGGGGCAGCTTGATTAAAGGGGTTGGAACAGGGTTGGGATTTCTAGCCCTTGGAACAACTCCAATTGGTTGGGGGGTTGCAGCCGCTCTAGCAATTGGGGGTGGTTTAGCAGTGGGACTTTCGCATTATAGGAAAACAGAAGGAATTAAGCAGGTGTCAAATATTACTAATTTTCAAATATTAATGAAAGCAGTTGCTGGAGAAGTTGGAGATCCACGCAAGATTGCTTTGGTAGATCGTATTCATGAAAGAAAACCTCTCAACGAACATAAAACAACTTACGTTGCAAGTAACACCTCTGATAGTAATAACAATCAATCTGAGAATACTCCTGCAAAAAGTAGTTCTAATTTAGAATCACTAAGATTCGCACAAGCAAGTTAAATTCTTGTCAATCCAAATCGTCTTCTTTCGCAGAACCAAGTTGATGGGCACGCTCACTGGCTACTTTAATACTTTCTATTATTGAGCCTCGAACACCGTTTTTTTCCAATATCTCTAACCCAGCAACCGAAGTTCCAGCGGGGGAACTAACCAAAAAACGTAGCTCATCAAAGCCAATACCGGACTTAAGAAGCTCCATCGTTGCGCTGACAGTTTGCATAACTAATTCTTTAGAAATATCACTGGAAAGTCCTCCGGCAATACCGCCCATCATTAATGACTCTAAAATTAATGAGATAAATCCGGGTCCGCTTCCAGCCAAAGCGGTTACTGCGTTGAAGTCTTTTTCCTTAAGCTCAATTGTTTTACCTAACGGTTCTAAAATTTCTTTTACACTAAGTTTATGGCTCGATTGAACGTACTTGTTAAAAGCCATTGCCAAAACCCCTTGGCCAAGTTTAACGCCAATATTTGGCATAACACGGCAAATTGGCTGTTTTTCTGGAAGCATTTTAGCTAGTTTTTTCAAGCTCACCCCAGCCGCCATCGGAACAACTATGGTTTCCGGATCTAGTGGAACTTTAGATAATACTTCTTCCACATTCCATGGCTTAACTGCAACAACCAAAACATCCACATTGGTAAGCTCTTCTAATTTATAAGGTTTTAGCTTTAGCTGTTCAATTCTTTCTTGATGATTGTCTACAACCTTAATTAATTTAGGATCAGCGCCATTCTCCAGCCATCTTTCTAGCATTGCAGAACCTAAATTACCGCAACCAATAAGACCCATAAAAGACATAGACTTTCCTCTTTTATTTAAAACTCACTTTAATGCCTAGATTTAAAGTTTATGCAATCACAATCAAAAAGTCCAATATAATCTTTTTTCAGAGTCTGAAAAATAAAGCCTTTGTTAAAATTTCTTAAACTGCAGTGAAACTAAAGTAGTGTATCTTTACTGAATTTTAACAGTTTATAAATCTATAGCAAGAAATTATGCTCGGAATTAACCGCACTTCAAGATCTCAACGTTTATATAGAGGTTTTATAGAAAAACAGAGGTACACACTCCATCCACAAGCATCTCCTAAATTTACATTAAAAAAAGGAGTTGGTTTAATTGCAGCACTCCTAATTTCTCCATCAGTCACATATGGTGTTATGGAAATTTCTAAATCGCCTGTCGAAAGAATAGGACAACAAATAGAACGAAAAGCAGAGGCTGGAGAGTGCTCGGTAAAAATTGGAAGTAAGCCTCTGGATTTAAAAGATGCAACCGTAAAAAATAATGGTTTTTATTCTGAAGAATACTTAGGTACAACTCAGTTTACAGCTAATGCACAAATTACTTTGAGAAAAGATAAAAACCCGATAAAAAGTATTGTTCTTTCGAAGTTAATTAAAAACTCGCCTATTCCAGAGCTTGAATTGCAAATTCACACTTTACCAAAAGAGATGAGTAAAGTAAAAAATGAAATTTTGTGTTTAGCAAGACTCAATGAAGCCTTACAAAATTTTCAAGAAGGTGAGTTTGAAGATGCTATGGAATCTTTCTCATTTCAAGTACCAAATATTCAAGATTCTAAGGAAAATATAAAGGAAATTACAAATTCTTTAAAAAATCATATTTATAGAATATCTAACCGTATAAAAACTTTGACTGGTGGTCATGAATACGGCATGGAGATATCATCAATTGATGGAAAAACCATGCACCACTATGCTAGAACACGATTTACAAACGATATTAATAACAAAAAAATTGATGTTGGAGGAAGAAATTTTGCACAAAAAATTAAAGAGGCAACCAGTAAAATATGCAGCAAAGCATTTCAAAACCTTGCAGGAAACGTTCTATCTACCTCAATATGGATAGACAATGGAATTGGAACATCCAAAAATTTAACCAATATCACAAGGTATAACTGTAAAGAAACAGTTAAGCCTCATATTCAAAAAAGTGCTGCAGCTCTTTTGGTAAACAATTCAAATAAATTAAATAAAGACAACTTGAATTTAGCTGCATATAATGATCTTGCTTCTAACCAATATCAAAGAAACATTACTGCTTCAAGAGAATTTCACCTAAAGAAGCATCCACGTTTTGTTCTTGAATTCGATGGCTGGACTCCAAATCCTAGTCAAGCAATTTGGTTGCAAAGTACAGGCTATACTCCCGATCTTTTCCCGCTTAACACATTCCCAATAACCGAATACACTTCACCTTCTTTAGTAGCTCATACTTTAAAAGAAAATAAGGCTTTTAATAACGTAAGAGATACATTGCTTGAATAACGCAGTCTGGTATGAATATTATAGACAAGCTTTCACAAAGTTATTTGCTATTTGCTCAATCATAAAACTTTCTGGTTCTTGAAAAACTCTATTTTTAAACTTACTTAGATTCATAAAGTAGGCAAAGAATGGTCCATAGAGAGAAACAATTAATGGATCGAATGATTCTCTATCCTCAATCCAGTTTCTTTCTACACACTTTTTAAAGACTGATTCAAGTTTTTTCCTCGAACGAGTAGGAACCTGAGAGAGAGTATTCAATATTTCTTCATCTAAGTGTGAAGTAGATGTTTCTAGAATCTGCATTTTCATAAAAGGGAGCATTAATTTAATTTTTTCTGCGACACTCATTGCCAGAGCCTTAAAAAATTTTTCCGGTTCATTTTCATACTTGGCAAATAAATCATCTTCGTTAAGACTAAAAACTAGTTTAGGGACCAAAAACTCTTCTAAAACAGCCTGCAATAGTCTTTGTTTGTTCGTGAAATTTCTGAATAAGGTTACTTGGTTAACCTGAGCTTTATCAGCAATTTCTTGTGTTGTTGTAACTTGAAAACCTTTACTTGTGAATAACTCAAAAGCAGATAATAAGATTTTGTCTCTCGAAGAAGCTGTTTGCATCTCATTCAATCTCTTTCTTAAAGATTTTCACACTAAATCCAAAGATTATAACGCCATAAACAATTAAGACAACAAAAGGCACAATTAAGTGAGTCAACTCTGCACCACGTAAAATAATCCCCCTCGCTATCATAATGAAATGAGTTACTGGAAGCATATAACCTATTGCTCTGAAGAAAACTGGCATTGGTTCAAAAGGAAAGATATATCCGGATAACAGAATTGATGGCAACATTTGTACAAAAACTAATTGGGTCGCCTGAGGCTGACTCTTTGCTACAGATGAAATTAACAAGCTAATTCCTAAAGCCGAAAACATAAAAATAATGGTTGCCAGCTCCAATAAGAGAATACTCCCCTGAATCGGAATCTGAAAAAGTAAATACATTAAAAGCAGGCTCAAATTAAAGTCAACAAAACCAATACACAAATAAGGAATAACTTTACCGGTCATTAAACCGAGAGGAGTCAATGGCGTTACCAATAGTTGTTCAAGTGTACCTCTCTCTTTTTCACCAACGATGGATAGACAACAAAGAAAAGATGTAACCAAAAAAACAATAATTCCTAACAAACCTGGAATTATTTGATAAGTGGTTTCTAAATTCGGGTTGAATAAGACTCTCGAACGAACATCTATTAAATTGTCCTGTGTTTCCAAGGAGCCTTGGCGCTTTTTAGATCTTACAGTTCTTGAAATAGATGAACCTAGTTGTTCAAGTGCAGCTTGTGATTGGTTCGAGATGTTTGAATCAGAGCCATCAATCAACACTTGTATTTGTGCTTTCCGGTTAGAGTTAATTTTACGGCTATAATCAGGTGGAATTATTATTCCAACACTAGCTTCGCCGCACACAAGAGAGCCAAGAAGTTCCTTTTTTGAGTGAACCTCCTTTTTAATTTTGAAGTAAGTTGTTGCTTCTGCCTTCTGAATAAACTGACTTGAGGCTTTACTTCTATCTTGATCGAATATGAAAGTTTTTATATCTCTTACTTCATCGTTGATTCCAAAACCGAAAATAGTTAACTGAAGAAGCGGGATCATAACGGCAATTCTCAGAGTAGTTGAGTCATTGAAGATATGAACCCACTCTTTCAACATTATTGGTTTTACCTGCTCATTCCAAAAGCTAAGTATCTTATCTAATAGACTTCTTTGTCCTGTTAACTCGTTTTTATTATTCATGACTTACCATCTTGCTTTCTAGTAAGAATTACAAAAACATCCTCTAAACTCGGTCTGTTTTTTTGAATAATCGGATTTTGAGCCCCGGTATTTTGAGAGATAAAAGCTGACATTTGATCCAAATTGGTGTTCTCTGGAAGAACGCAGTGAAGATTCTTTCCAAATAAAGTCACATTAGAAGCTTGTTCAATAGAATTCAACAAAGCATAAACTTTCATAATTGGCTCAGCCTGTATTAAAAACTGCTGATACCCACTAGGGTAAAGACTGGAAAGATTTGTCAACTCATCAGTACTACCGATTGCAATCATCTCACTTAAATAAATATAGCCAACTCTATGACATCTTTCGGCTTCATCCATATAGTGAGTTGTAACTAAAAGAGTAATTCCTTCAGTGGATAAATCAAATAACAAATCCCAAACCTCCCTCCTAGCAACCGGATCGATTCCCGCGGTAGGTTCATCCAGAAACAAAACACTGGGCTCATGTAGTATTGCACAGGCTAATGCCAATCTTTGCTTCCATCCACCAGATAAAGTGGCAGCTTTATTTAATAGGTAAGGTGTAAGCTTAACCTTTTGGCACAATTCATCAATTTTATATTTTATTCTCTCATCGCTCAAACCATAGACTCTTCCATAGAATTCCAAGTTTTGCTTCACAGTTAGATCCGGGTACAAGCCAAACTTTTGAGAGACATAACCAACTGAGCGGCGAACCTGAGTACTCGATTTTCTGACATCAATTCCTTCAATTAATCCAGTCCCGCTCGTAGGTTTAAGAACTCCACACAACATTCTAATTACAGTGGATTTTCCCGCACCATTAGGTCCTAAGAAACCAAATATCACACCTCTAGCAACCTTAAAGGAAACCTCTTTAACAACAGTTTTGTCCCCAAAAGTCTTTGTTAGCTTATCAGCAACAATTACGTTCTCTTTAGTTGCGCTTACTTTGATCATCTCTTCTTTTACTTCCTTCATGAGATTATCCTTTCCTTTTGTTCAAATCAAATCGCAGTTCCAAGTCCATTCCAGGTCTAAATAGCTTATGAGAATTATCAATTGTCACCTTAACCTTATAGACTTGTTGTTTTCTTCCTTCAATTGTTTGAATGTTTCGAGGAGTAAACTCAGACTTCACACCAATATGCTTTACTCTTCCTATGTATGTTTTACCTTTATAGGTTAATGAAGTTACTTTTACCTTATCTCCTGGCCATACCTTCCCAAATGTTTCTTCTGGTAAATAAGCTTCAACCCATACATCGTTCAAATTAACTAAAACTCCTAAAGTTTGATTTGAAAGCAATAAATCACCAGGTTCAATCTCAAAATCAGCCAATTCACAATTGCAAGTTGACCTAACTTCTAGTTCCTTAACCTTACTCTCTAATTCTTTCAACTGAGCTTCATACGCTTTCAATCTACTTTCTTCTGCTTGAATTCTCTCAACTCTAGTTCCTCTCAATAAATCTTTGTAATTTGCTTCTTGAGACTTCATACGATAATAGTTCTCATTAATTTCTTCTCTTCTATATCCAGAAGAAACTTTTAAATAATTTTGTTTTGCTTCTTCATATTTCTTATCAGCAACTTTATACAATTTTTGGATTTCTTCTAGCTGGTCCGTTGTTATGAGTTGCTGTTTGAAAAGTTTTTCTTTTCGATCTAGATTTTGTCTTGCTCTTAACCTTTCCGATTCAGCCATTTCCATTGTTGCTTTACTAGACTTAATATCTTCTTTTCTGTTACCGGATTTTCTAAGTTCGTACCTAGCTTTGGATTCTTTGTAACTGGCTTCTGCTTTGTCTAGCGCCTCTTTTGTTGAACCATTTTTAAGCTCCGCTAATAATGCTATTTGTGAATTCAAATTAGCCTCAGCGTACATTTTTTGATTAATTAGCTCTTGATTTTCAATCTCTAAAATTAATTGGCCTTTTTTTAGGGTTTGCCCTTCTTCTACATAAACTTTTTTAACTCTTCCAGCTTGTCTTGAGCCAAATTGGACCTCCGCCGCTTGTAAAGTACCAGATACTAACTTCGCGTCACTAGCTTGTTTTAATGTTGACCAAACAACTAAACCAATAACTAAAAAAACAATTAGGCTGATAATAATTAGAGTTCTTTTTCTTTCGTCATTCATTTGAATTTAAAAAAATTAATAATTTGTAGATATGCAAGCAAGTGCTTACTTGCATTATAAATATAATATACACATAGTTCAAGCTAAAAACTCGAAATTCCTCTGGCTTTTAATAAAAAAGGCTATGAAAGGAATTTAACTTTAACTTAAGATTTTCAGATTCTTTAGTTATTACCGACCTGAATAATATTATTTGCTTGACTGGCAAAACTCTCATCATGAGTAATCACAAAAAGTTGATCGAAAGATTTTATTGAAGATATTTGCATTGCCAGCTGATTCCTTCTCTCAACATCCAAATGTGCTGTTGGTTCATCAAAAAAAGCAAAACGGATATTAGAGAGCTCTTGCAGTAACCCTAAACGAACAGCGATTGAAGCTGCAGTTTGCTGGCCACCCGATAGGTTTTCAAAAGAAAGCTTTTGTCCATTTTTATACATTAAAATCTCGTAGTCTTCAGTCCACTCAATTTCATATGAAGCATCCTGCATAATTTCACGAAACATATTGGTTGATTTACCGCTAATTTTTTTTGTATATCTTTTTGCCATTTGGATTGATAGTTCTTTAAAGTAGCCTCTCATTTTGCTTGTTTTTTGTTCATTATATTTAAATCTTTGCAGCTCATCTTTTTGCTTTATCATTTCGGATTGAATTTGAGTGAGTTCTTTTTGCCTCTCTTCTTTTTCCTTCAGTAAATAAGTTATTGAGTGTAATAACCCCGCAAATTTATTAAATTCTTTTTGTTTTTCCTGTAAAAGCTCGCTGTTTTGACTGATCCAGGATTCATCTTTCAGTTTTTCTTTTATTACATTCAATAAACATTTTTCATCTTCTAACTTCTTATCAAGGGATTCCTTTTTAATTTGCAATTCAGGTATTACTTCAATCTCTTTTGCTAATTGTGACCACTTAATAAAAATGGGTTCTAAACTTTCTAAATTACTTTCGGTTTTATTGAGTTCTTCAGGGACTGATACCAAATTCTGAAGATTATCATTTGTACTACCGAGCTGCTTGTTTAAATTATCAATTTTTAGGCTTTGTTCATTTAAAACCGATTGAAAAATATCTTCTTTCTGTATTTCTGATTTTAGAACTAGAGCCTTTTCAGCAATTGGCTTAAGGTTTTGAAGATCTTCAGATATATTTTTTAGCTCTTTATTTATTTCGATAAAAGAATTCTCTTTATGTGTCAGCTCAATTAATCTAAGTTGAAGGTTACTTTTTTCCTGAAAGAATTTATCTAACTGTTTTTGTGTTTGAGGAAGATTATCTAGCAATAGCTTATACCTCCGAAGTTCTTCAACCTTAATTTTGAGTTCTTTACCTTCAAGAATCAAATCTTGAGAACTTCTACCGACTAACTGTTTATTAACTTCTCCCAAATCAAGAAGTTTTTGATGAACTATCTTAAAATGATCTAATTCAAGCTTGTTATTAGATAATAAATCCAGAATTTCAGTAATTTGAGTTTTGAGACTTTCTTCCTGGACATAAATTCTTTCTTGGGAACTAAGCTCATGAATTTTGCCACTTAAATTTTTACAGGTTTCATCTAATAGAGGGCACTTAATTGATTCAAACAGTTCGGGTAAAAGTTTTTTATTTACTTCAAATTGAGCCTCTAATTTATTTTTCTTACTCTCATTTTCTAGAACTTGTGCCTCTTTCTTATTTAACTCTTGGATAATTTCTTCAATGGACCAGTTCTGTTTTTCAGTCTTAAAAACAGAATCATTTTCTATTTCCTTTTTTTGCTTTTCTAACCTACTCACCTCATTGAATTCAGTTCTTTTGTCATCTAATTTTCTTTCTAATTGCTCAAGAGTTTGAATCCAAGGAATCTTCAATTGAACATCATTAATTTGTTCGGATAATTGCTCAATTTCCTTTGTGATATTCAAAATATCATCTTGAAACTTCTGTTTAAAAGGGAGCTCGGCTTCAATTTGTGATTTCTGTTTGGATAACTCTTTCTCCTTAAGAGTTAGAACTTCATAGTTTTTCACAGAATTTTCAATAGATTTGAACTCTTCTTTAATTCGATGAAGTTTTTTGATTTCAATCTTAGTCTTTTCTATATTCTCATTCTCTAGTTTCAGCGTTTCATCCAATTGAATTTTTCTAGTGGTGAGAACATCGAATTCTTTTTTTTGTTCAATTAATACTTTTTTCTTATTCTTCAACTTTTGATATTCTTCAGACGAATTGTCCAAGGACTTTTTTTCATTTTCTCTTTCTAATAATGAAGTTAATTCAGCTTGAATCAATCTTAGATTTTCATTATCTCTTTCAATATCTTTATTAATTTCCTCAAATTTGGCTTTAGCGTTTTCCGCAGTTTTTAGGCTTGAACTAAGTTGATTAATTTCATTTTCTAATTTTCCTACTTGTATTTTTAGATCCAACTGTTCTTTACGTTTAGATTGAACCTCATCATTTACTTTATTTAACTCTTCTTCGGCAAAGTCACTTTTTGCTAAATTAATTTTCAGATCATTAGACTTTTCATTAATTATCTTTAGAACTTCCCCCAAAGAGTTATGTACTATTTTATATTCGTCCAACCCCAGTATGACATCGAATATCCGGCGTCTATTTTCAGTACTTTCCAAAAAATCCAAGCTTAAACTTCCTTGAGGAGTAGCTATCCCGTTTCTACAAATTGAAGATAAATTGTCACTTTGTCTAAGACCAAGTTGATGACGTACCCACTGCTGGAGATTACCAACCCCTTCGGTTATGAGAGATTTGTTCTTTAAACTAAAAACATTTGTTTGTCCTTGAGTTTTGCGTTTTAAGATATATTCTTCACCGTCAATCGAAGACTGAACCTTTAGTTCTACCTCTGCGGACTTTGTGCCATTTCGAATTATTCTTGAGCTTGCTGAATAGGGTAAAAAGTTAAATAAAACCCAAGAAATCGCTTCAAGAATACTACTCTTACCAGCTCCATTCTCTCCACAAATGGAGGTTATCCCCAAATCAAAATCCTGGGTATATTCTTCGTAGCACTTGAAATTTTTCAGTCTAATGGATTTGAGAATCATTGAAATAAGCTAAATAAAAATCTAAGAAAAGTCTTAAATTTACCAATTCATATATTTAAGTATTTATTCTATGTAGAAACAAACTAAATTGAATCACTTTATATGACGGAGATAGTTTTATAGCATTAATTCGGGAATTCAATTTCGAGAACAAATCACTAGAGCACAATTAAACTTTAAAGTGGTACCCAATCAAAAAATGAGATTAAATAATCCACTATTCTTGGCAATAATATATTTTGTTCTGGTAAAAGCCAGTTTGTCTTATGCTGGGGTTATTGAAAGAGTCCATAAAACTCACGAATGGGAATATGGAGGAAAACACGGAACAAAACATTGGGGTGAAATTAAACCTAAGTTTGAACAATGTGGGACCGGCCATTATCAATCGCCAATAAACATTTATGAGACAGTAAAAGTTACTCCGAGAACACTTGAGTTTAACTATTATTCATTTCATGAAGTTATTTTATACAACGGTCATACGGTTGAGCTTTTAGCCGATGATAAGAGTGAAGTAATATTCGAAGGCAAGCATTTCCATCTCACTCAGTTTCATTTTCACACCCCATCAGAACATGTTTTTTTCGGAAAGCATTATCCGCTAGAAATGCATTTAGTTCATGAGTCTAAAGATGAAAAATCCAAAGAAAGGGATTACTTGGTTATAGCATTAGTGTTTGAAAACGACGATGAAAATCCTTTTTTAGAATCTTTTATTGATGATATTCCTAAGATTGAAGAGACAAAAGACCTTAACAAGTTTATTGATCTTCATGATTTATTTCCTAAACGCAAATTGAACGAAGAAAAACTTTATTACTACAAAGGTTCTCTAACTACTCCCCCGTGCAACGAAAAAGTTAATTGGTTAATTTTTAAGGCACCTCTTAAAGCGTCCAAAAGTCAAATAAGAAAAATCAAATCCGTTGAGGGAGTTAATTCACGACCTATACAAAAAAGTTACGAAAGAAAGGTTGAAGAGTTTTCTGTAAATTTGAAAGAATGAAATTGTACTCATTTTTCTCATTCCAATGCTCAAAATATTCAAAAGCTCATACAAAAACTGGAATACAACAACAATTGAAAAGGATGATCTAACACTCGTACTACTTCCAGAAGTGGGAGGAAGAATAATATCCATGCAGTGGAAAGGTAAAGAGCTCTCTTTCCAGCAACCTGAGAGACTAGGTAAAACCGAAGACCTACAATCCACAGATAGCTTACCTGAGAAAAAAAAACAAATGGGGTTCCCTCTTTGGGGAGGTGACAAAACTTGGCTTGCACCACAGTTTCGATGGAATGATGGAGTACCTTTCGTTGATTTAGATAGTGGTGAATACTTTCTAAAGATAGACAAAAAGACGGAGGAGGAAATCGAGGTTTCCATGAAAAGCCCAATCTGTAGAGAGACTCGAATTCAAATCACTAGAACTATAAAAATCAATTCAAGAGAAGAAGGTTGGCAACTCACTCATGAATTCTTGAATACCAATAGCTATATAGTTCAATGGGGAATCTGGGACGTCAACATGGTTTTGAGACCAGGAAAAGTTTATTTACCAATCTCAAAAAATAGTAAATTTGATGAAGGTATTAGAACATACAAGGAAGAAGGAGAGTCAGAATTAATAAGAGATAAAGTTGTAAAAATTTATGATGATTACGCTGAAATAAACTGCTCCGAAGAAACTGCGTTTAAGTTTGGCAGTGATTCTAAAGAAGGATGGTTAATGGGAGTTTTAGAAACTGATAAGAACAACTTTATAGGTTATTTAAAACAGTTTGAAACAAAAGAGAACTCAGCTTATGCTCACGAATCAGTTTGTGAAGTTTACAACTCTAACAAATATAATTATTTCGAAATGGAAATACATGCACCCTTGGTTCCCATTCCACCAAACAAAAAAGTAACTTTCATAGAAAATCAAAAAATATTTGATTTAGATTCTTATCCAAGCTCTATTGAAGAAATTAAAAGTCATTTTTCATTTTAAATTCAAATGGAATAATAGCTAATTCTCATTTTTACACTAACAGCTTGATAGTTTTATCAAAGTAGAACTTTTTTCTTAGGTCAGCTCTCTCTCCAAATAGCTTGCTCAACTAAAAAAGATTATCAATTCATTTATTTAATAGTTCATAAGGATCATTTTTAGTTGAATGATCTTGCGCTCAATTAACTAAAGAAAAACTTAAAAAAGACACTTTAATGTAAACATCCCCTTAAAAGTTTTCTGAAGAACCACCTTGCTTTAAACTTTAGTTTAGTATTTCTGTGTTTGATTTTTAAAGTTGATTGAAATAAATATCGTGAGAATTTCTACTATTGCTATTGCCGCTTGTTTAGGTCATTTAGTTACTAGTCAACCTCTACAGGCATTAAATACTAAAAAACTTCCGGCACAACCAATTCAACCAGCTAATGAAAAAATCTGTCACGATTTCATTAAAAATAATAGCAGTACAAAACCAAAAGAAAGAACAAGAATCTGTGAAGGAGACAAGGTTAAGGTTCAAACAAATAACAAATCTAAAGTTCTTATTGGAGAAGTGCTAAAAATTCACCAAAATGGAAAATTGAAACATGAAAACCCACTCATTACACTTCGTTATCGAAAAGGAACGAAAAGAGTTAGCTTCTGGATATCGGCAAAGAAACCTGTTTACAGAAAGCGCGAAGTAGGAGTTTGGGATATAAGTAAAGAGAAAGCAATGCAGAATCCAAAAGGTAAAAGGAGTCTGTCAAGAGAAGTGTGTAAAAGAGAAAGGAAATCTATCATGAAAATGAATAGCAAACCAGTTGAGAGCAGATTTCCAGTTAGGAATGGGCATGGTCCATTTGTTG
>JAAUYH010212540.1_pt1 | contig 24149 bp, 24 predicted proteins | sample 7278061 | NCBI WGS metagenome assembly JAAUYH01 (sample SAMN14350203, study PRJNA611818) | marine sediment metagenome | isolation source: surface marine sediment (0.6m) | place: French Polynesia: Moorea | collected 2018-08 | reverse complement strand
GCCTTAATCCTAGTACCATTGTTAGGTGCAGCGTTGATGGGCTTTTTACCCCAAAAAGAGCCCAAGACCATAGCTCGCTCAGTTGCTTTAGCTATGGCGGTTAGTGTATTAGTTGTAAACATCGTACTGGGATTTCAATTTGACCCTACTGTTGTGGGCTTTCAATTTGCAGAAAATATTCCCTGGATAGAATGGATCGGGTTGAATTATCATCTCGGTATTGACGGCCTTTCTTTACCCTTAATTTTTCTAAATAGTTTGTTGACTGTAATTGCCATCTTCAGCAGTAGCAAGTCAATTGAAAGACCCCGATTATATTACTCAATGCTATTGCTATTGAGTGCCGGGGCAGCAGGAGCATTTTTAGCCCAAGATTTACTGCTATTTTTCCTTTTTTATGAGCTAGAAATTATTCCTCTGTACATCTTAATTGCCATTTGGGGTGGTAAAAGAAGAGGTTATGCAGCGATGAAATTTCTTCTCTATACAGCATTTTCAGGAATTTTAGTATTGGCATCTTTCTTAGGGTTAGTTTGGTTGACAGGAGCTAGTAGTTTTGATTATGAGTTTTTGCGGACACAAACTTTAGCTCTTGACAGTCAACTATTACTGCTTGCTCCTCTCCTAGTGGGTATTTTCATTAAAATTCCCATTTTTCCGTTCCATACCTGGTTGCCAGATGCTCACGTAGAAGCTTCTACGCCAATTTCGGTACTTTTGGCAGGAGTACTCTTAAAGCTCGGAACCTATGCTTTATTGCGTTTTGCTGTAGGTTTATTCCTCGAAGGTTGGGTCGTTTTAGCCCCTTGGATGGCCATTTTAGCGGGAATTAGTGCCTTATATGGAGCTTCTTGTGCGATCGCCCAAAAGGATATGAAAAAAGTAGTAGCCTATTCTTCGATCGCTCATATGGCTTACATTTTATTGGCAGCTTCGGCGACAACTCGTTTAAGCATTACTGCTGCTGTCTTCCAGATGGTCAGCCACGGCTTAATTTCTGCTCTACTCTTTTTATTAGTAGGGGTAGTTTATGCCAAAACTGGTACCCGCGATGTAGATTCTCTCAGGGGTTTACTCAATCCAGAGAAAGGTTTGCCCGTGACTGGTGGATTAATGATTTTGGGTGTAATGGCTAGTTCTGGTTTGCCAGGAATGGTCGGGTTTATTTCTGAATTTCTCGTCTTCCGAGGTAGTTTTCCCATCTTCCCCATTCCCACTCTCCTTTGTTTGGTAGGTACTGGACTGACGGCAGTGTATTTTCTGTTGGTAATCAACAAGGTTTTCTTTGGTCGTTTGACAGAATCTCTCTCTCAGTTACCCAGAGTTAGATGGATCGAACACGTCCCCGCTTTCGCCTTAATGACTCTCATTATTACTTTTGGGATTCAACCAAGTTGGGTAGTTCATTGGAGTGAAGTGCAAGCAGTCGCCCTACTAACTGGAGGGTAGTTCAGTCATTAGTTATTAGTCATTAGTCATTAGTCATTAGTCATTAGTCATCAGTCATTAGTTATCAGATAAACACTCATAACTCCGAACTCCGAATTCCGAACTCCTAATCCCCAATCCCAATATGGTTAGCACTAAAACAATCAAATCTTCTAAATCGCTGTTAATAGACGAGTACGTTCAAAGACTAGAACAAGGAGAGGCGTTACTCAAAGACTCTCCTGAGAATTTACTCGAAGTCGTTGGTATTCTCAAAAGTTACGGTGTAGTTTTAGATGCCTACTCTGTTAACCTTTGCTACATCGCCAATACTCAGTTTTTGGTTCTTTTTCCTTTCTTTAAATACTTTAATGGAGAAATTAATCCTAGTAAGTGGGTTCGCTATGTATGGCAAGACCGTATCAACTTTGAATACGCAGAATATTGTATGAAATCAATGTTTTGGCACGGTGGTGGCGGACTAGATGCCTATGTGGATTCTCCTGAATTTTTGGCAGTTGTACGACAAGTTATCCAAGCTAAGTTTAAGTACAATCCCTTCATGCTTGGGCTAAATAAGCTTTTCCCAGATTATTTACCCGAACATATGAGGCAAATGACTTTTTATAGTGGACTGGGACAATTTTGGCGGGTAATGAGCGATATCTTTCTGAGTTTAAGCGATCGCTACGATAACGGAGAAATAAAATCAATTCCTGATGTAGTGCAGCATATTCTCGATGGATTGGTTGCCGATGCTGCCCGTCCTATTACTTACACAGTAGAAGTTAGAGGGCAAAAATACGATATTGTTCCTAAATCTGCTGGTATAACTTTCTTGATGGATACGGGCGTGCCTTATGTAGAAGCAATTTTCTTCCGAGGAACTCCTTTTCCTGGCACAATTTCTTATAATGCTCAAGCTTATCAAATTCCTTACGACCAAGGAATGTTTAATTATGGGGCTTTATATGCCGATCCCCTTCCTATTGGCAGTGCGGGTATTCCCCCAACTTTATTGATGCAAGATATGCGCCACTACTTGCCAGATTATTTACATGAGTACTATATGGAAAGGACTAGAGGGGAAGACGATTTAAAAGTCAAAATATGTCAGAGTTTTCAGAAATCGATGTTCTGCGTTACTACGGCAGCCGTTAAAGGATTAGCTCCCCATCCTCTAGATACTCAAGATCCTCAGGAAAAGGAAGCAAATCGAGCTTATCTAACCAACTGGCTGAAACGACTAATCGAGTCGCAATTGATTACAGTTAATAGGTAGGGGAGAAGTATCCCTGTGAGATACTGTTGACAAATCAAAAATGATAGATGATTTTTAGCTGGTATCTCTTATTCGCTCTAAGGTACGCCAAGAAATTAAGCAATATTTGCTATTGCGCTAATTCAAGCTTTATTACAGCTATTTTGAAGAAAGAGCTATTACGAATTAAACTTGGTTTGGAAAAAATAGTACTCAAACTGCTGAATAGCTTACTTTTGATAGCCTGAGAAAAAATGGGGGGGGTAGAAATACTCAGGGAATTAAATTGACGTAAAGATAGCAAGTTCATAGAATAAACCTCATTAGTTTTTACTTTAAACCTGCTTCATCATATTCTTAGTACTAGTGCGATCGCGTCGGTATTTCTAACTCAATTGATACTCAGTAAAATTGCAGAAACGTAAGCTAAACTACTTACAAAGCTTTTATTTCGGCACAAAAAACTATTTATTGTGAAAAAAACCTATAAACCGATAGCATTATTAATAGCCGTCACTAGTGTTTTTATCTTGACGGCGAATAGCACTTTCAACCAACAAGCCCAAGCAAATCCTATGGCACTCGATCGAACTCAAGTAGAAGAAAAACTGCAAACTCTACCAGATTGGACAACCGATGGCGAGACGATCGGTCGTACTTTTAAATTCAAAGACTTTGTAAGTGCGATCGACTTTGTTAATAAGCTAGTCGAACCAGCGGAGAAAGCAGGACATCATCCTGACATTGCTATCTCTTACAACAAAGTAACAATTAATTTGACCACCCATGATGCAGGAGGGATTACTCAAAAAGACTTCGATTTAGCTAAAACTATCTCCGAGTTAGCCCAACCTTAAATAAGTAACTCCGAACTCCGAACTCAGATTAATTAAGCTCTTCTGCGCATTTTTCTGGGAACAACTTGAGATATGTCTACATTAGCGATCGCTTTTTTGAGAGGCATTGCCCGAAAACAACCATTTTGGGTATTCATTTGATACACTTTCTTTTGGGTAATATCCAAGGCTGTCAGCCAGCCACTATTGTGATGATAAGCTCCTGTTTCAATTCCCAGCCAGCCAGGACCGGCAGCTATTTGTCCTGGATGAATTCCTGGAAAAGTAAAAGTAATAGTGTGACCTGTAATAATTAGCTTATCTTTAAAGTAGGGTTCTTTTATACAATGAAATTCATCCCTAATCCAACAAAATTGTTCTGAGGTTTGTTTTTCGAGGGGTAAATTAGGATTAACACCAGCATGAACTAACCAAATATCTCCCAAGTCCAAATACATTGGTAAACTTTTCATCCAATCAATATGTTCTTGGGGAATTTTATTATTGTAGCTGGCAACAGTAGCATGACCACCACTGTATAGCCATCCCTGATACAGTTCCACTGAAACCTGTCCGTCACCAACAACATCTAACAGCATTTCTTCGTGATTTCCACGGAGGCATTGGAAGTTGCTTCTCATGACAAAGTTTACTACCTCAACACTCTTTGGTCCTCGATCGATTAAGTCTCCTAAAAAATAAACTCGATCTTCACCTTGGGGAGAAACGGCATCTAATAAAGCCATTAAGGGGTCGTAGTGACCGTGTACGTCACCAATAATAATTCGACGATGGTTCATATCAATTGTTTTTAGCGTTTTCTACCAACGTTTACCTCTAATTTAGTTAGTCGTTTTTAGATAGCTAAGACTAATATAGTGAATTTATTACTAGTGTTCCCTATATTTGTCTAAATATCCTTATTCTTTTATTATGAATTTTTGTTAATCAGATTACATGATAATCTAAAAACTCTTTCCATAGATATAGCTAAAAATTAGTTGAGGACCTATTGTAGTGCCTGTATCAACAACAGTTACGATTAATATTTTGCAGCAGCCTACCTGTATGGCTTGGGTCGAGCAAGCGATCGCCAATTTAGATACAATTTTATTAGATCATTCCCATTGCGAACGTAAAGCAGCAGGAGTAGCGATTAATCTGATGTTTCGCTATCCTTCTTATCATAAATTAGTTCGGCAACTAACCGCGATCGCTAAAGAAGAATTAGAGCATTTTGAACAAGTCAATCAATGGCTAGAAAAGCGAGGCATTCCCCTAGCACCCTTAAATTCTCCACCTTATGGTGCCAAGCTAAAAGCACAAATTCGTCATCAAGAGCCAGAAAGATTGTTAGATTCTCTGTTAGTATCTGCTTTAATTGAAGCCCGTTCTCACGAACGCTTAGGCTTACTCGGAGAATACTGTTCCGAACCAGAGTTAGCCAAATTTTATCGGGGATTAATGGCATCTGAAGCTCGTCACTATGGTATGTATTGGCTTCTAGCAAATAACTATTTCGAGAGAACAATAGTAGATAAAAGATTAACAGAAATAGCTGTAGTAGAAAGCGAAATTTTAGCGGTTTTACATCCCCAACCGAGAATACATAGCTAAATATGAGTAATAAGTAATGAGTAATAAGTAATAAGTAATGAGTTCTATTAGGTCAAGTAAATAATTCCAGTGAATAGTTTTTATCAGCAATTTTTAATCAGAGATTGGCAGCCACAAGACCGTAATTTTGCTGCTGCGGTTATCCGAGATGTATTGCAAGAATATGGTTTACCATGGCAACCAGAAGATGCAGATAAAGACGTTTTAGAAATAGAAAATGCTTATTGGAACAGGGGTGGAGAATTTTGGGTAATCGAACAAGAAAAAAAGATAGTAGGTACTGCTGCTTATTACCCGAGCGCTAGAGGAGATAAAGCAGTAGAAATACGTAAAATGTATTTACTTCCCACTGTCAGAAGAGTAGGTTTAGGTAAGTATTTATTACAAAAATTAGAAGCAAAGATTGCTAATCGAGGATTTAGAGAAATATGGATTGAGACAGCATCAGTCTTACAAGAGGCAACCAAACTATACGAAAGCAATGGCTATCAACCCGCTACTGGAGTAGAAACCGATAGATGCGATCTTGTTTATGTCAAAAAGTTATCTGTCGATAAACCAAGCTGAAAATCTTGAGAACTTATGTTAATAAATTTCCGTCAGTGAATATTATATGAATAATATTAAATCTCAACTGAGATAATAAAAAAATAGAATAAAACTATATTTGAGATACTAAGTTTTAAATAGTACAGCCAGAGTCAATTTCTCAAACATTTATTATGAGCAGCTATCAGAAGCATTACCTTGCCCGTGAATTTCAAAAACAAGTATTTATTTTAACCATAACAATCGCTATATTTTGGGTGCTAGAACTGAGCGATTTTTTTGTTTTTCAAGGTAAATTAGACAATTTTGGCATTATTCCTCGTAATCTAGTAGGACTCCGAGGTTTGTTATTTGCTCCTTTCTTACACGGTGGTTTTGGACATTTGCTTGCCAATACAATACCTTTTCTAACTCTTGGTTGGTTAACTATGATCCAAGAAACCAGCGACTTTTACATTGTTTCGCTCGTCACCATGATTGTAGGTGGACTGGGAGTGTGGGTATTTGCTGGTGCTGGTTCAGTGCATATTGGTGCAAGCATCTTAATTTTTGGTTACTTAGGTTTCCTTCTGCTGAGAGGCTATTTTCAGAAAAATTTACCTTCTATTTTCTTATCGATCGTTGTTTTTGTCCTTTACGGTGGTTTTGTTTGGGGTATTCTACCCTCTCAACCAGGAATTTCTTGGCAAGGTCATCTCTTTGGCTTTCTTGGTGGCATAATTGCTGCTTGGATGATTGCTAAAGAAAAGAAATTCTATAAGAAATAGAATTGAGAACTCAGAACTCACCGAGTCAGAATTAACTTGTTTTCATTACTGGGTTGTAAACAATAAATCATGAGAGCAAGTCTACTAAACTTTGGTTCGATCGGTTAGAATTTCATAGCCATTTTCCGTAACTAGTACGGTATGTTCAAATTGTGCTGACAAAGAATTATCTACCGTAACTACAGTCCAGCGATCGCGTAACGTTCTGGTATGTTTTGAACCTGCATTAAGAATTGGTTCGATCGCTAAAGTCATTCCTGCTTTTAATTTTACGTTGGGTATTTGTTGAGTACGAAAATTAAATACCGATGGTTCTTCATGAAGATTTTTGCCTACGCCATGTCCTGTATAGTTTTCGACTACGCTGTAACCGTGTTTTTTAACATAATCTTCGATCGCACCGGCAATATCTAATAAAGAATTACCTGCTTTAACTTGTTCGATACCTTGGTATAGAGATTCTTCTGCTACTTGGATTAATTTGGCTGCATTCTTGGATACTTTACCCACAGGAATAGTAATACAAGAGTCACCATGAAAACCTTGATAATATGCTCCTGTATCTACTTTAAGTACATCTCCTCGACGTAGTACTTTTTTAGCATTTGGAATCCCATGTACTACTTCTTGATTAACAGAAGCACAAATAGAAGCAGGAAAACCATAATAACCTTTAAAACTGGGAGTTGCACCCATTTGACGAATTCTATCTTCAGCATAAGCATCTAACTCCGCCGTAGTCATGCCTGGTTTAACCATTACCGAAATTTCTTTTAAGACTGTAGCAACAATTTTGGCAGACTCCCGCATCTTGGCTATTTCTTGAGAAGATTTAATATGAATACCACGACGAGTTTTTTGGAGGGGGGGTAGTCCTTTAGTTGTATTTTTTTCTGGGGAAGTAGCTTTAGGAGAAAATAATTTGGCAATAATATTCATGAATTTAATCGAAGCAAACTCAAATTAGTTAAGAGTCTTTGTTAAGTTATATGAGTTTACTATATTTTGTGCTTGTGGATTTGGAGCAAAACCTAATGCGCTTATTTTGTTGCTATCTATAAATCATCACATTGTTTATTGTATATAATGTCTAAACAGAAATAGCAAGTAACGCCAGGCTGTGCCTAATGGCAATTAAAAGAAATTCTCGACAAAATAGTTCAAATACCAACGAGGATAATTATCCTCAAAGACAAAACTCTCCAAAAACCAAGGCTGCTAAAAAATCTAAGCCGAAATCGAGTAAACCTACTTCTAAATCATCTGGTGAAAAAAATAATCTTCTCTCTCCTCAAACTACCAGAGAAGAAATAGAAAATAGTGAAGAGCAAATTCGCCCTCACCGCTTAGCTGACTATATTGGACAAAAAGAGTTAAAGGGAATCCTCAACATTGCCATCACAGCAGCAAAAGGTAGACAAGAAACATTAGATCATTTACTTTTGTATGGTCCTCCTGGATTGGGTAAAACTACCATGTCTCTAATTTTAGCCAGTGAAATGGGGGTTAATTGTAAAATTACGGCTGCTCCTTCTTTAGAACGTCCGCGAGACATTACTGGCTTACTCGTTAGTTTGCAACCAGGAGATATTCTATTTATTGATGAGATTCATCGACTCAATCGCATAACTGAAGAATTACTCTATCCTGCCATGGAAGATTATCGTCTCGATATTACTATTGGTAAAGGTCAGAGTGCTAAAACTCGTAGTATTCCTTTACCGCCTTTTACCCTAGTTGGTGCTACTACTAAAGTAGGTTCGCTTACTTCTCCTTTGCGCGATCGCTTTGGACTAATTCAAAGACTACGTTTCTATGAACTAGACGAACTTGTTTTAATCGTTAAACGTACTGCCGAGATTCTTAAAACTGTTGTTACCGAAAAAGGGGCAGAAGAAATTGCTCGACGTTCCCGTGGTACTCCCCGAATTGCCAACCGTTTACTCAGAAGAGTAAGAGACTACGTTCAAGTTCAACAAGCAGAGTCGATTACTTCAGAATTAGCAGCAGAAGCAATGGATATTTTTGATATAGATGCTTGTGGTTTAGATTGGACAGACCGTCTAGTTTTAGGCACAATTATAGAACAATTTAATGGTGGTCCTGTGGGCTTAGAAGCCGTTGCTGCTTCTACGGGAGAAGATGCTAAAACCATAGAAGAAGTTTACGAACCCTATTTACTGCAAATTGGTTATCTTAACCGTACTCATCGGGGCAGAATAGCAACGGAGAAAGCTTACGAACATTTAGGCTATCAAGGGCGATTATTTTAGTCAGTACTCGTACAAAAGTAATTGTGTACTTAAATAATGAAGACTTAAAGCTAAACTAAAAATAGAGAACAAAACTGCTGAAATAATAGCAAAAGGATTTAGAGAAAATGGCATCTCAACAACAACTAAAAACCTATCTTGCTTATTGGTTTCAGTTAGGAAAGAAAGTATTCCTATCCAAAGACGGCAAAGAACTATTACCTCAACCAGTTATTAGAGGCGATCGCTATTCTCAGGAATTTGAAGATTGCTGGCAAAAAATCATTGCTCATCAAGGTCAAGATTGTTATCTCGAAGGTACGGAGCAAACTATTGAAGAATTACTCTCTCCTACATGGACGATAACTTCTTGTGCTAGATGTAATATGCCTGTTCCCATGATAGAGTTAGGTATACAACCTGTAGATTGTCCTTGTAACGATCTTGATGAGTGGCCTAATTCTGAAATACCCCAACCACGCTCTCCTATAAATACAGTGGTTCATTTAAGTAAAATCCAAAGTCGTTTACAAAGAGATAGAGTTTAAATTTGAGTAACGCCGGTCGGGGAATGGGGCAGGGCAAACGCATCTTGTCAATAAGAACGCCATAATCTCAATAAAGCCCAAAATAATCGCATTAACTTTTGCTTATTGACAAGGATTTTAGATTTAAAATCTGTCTTTGAAGAGAGTATCGCTTACCAGAAATAGTTGCCAACGATAAAATTGAGGGTATTTTAATTTTTCCCCTTTCGGGTACACCAGAAAAAACAGCTTCTAACTTAAAACAGTTATCTCTTAAATAGAAGTGTTGCTGATTTGATATATGAAATTGTTAGTAATACGGTTCGTAGCTCTTAGCTTTTATTTTATTTTTTGTCCTGTACAGAGAAAAATTTTAGACTATTTACAGTAGAAAAATCGATTGTTGACTTTTGTATGCTTTACGTGACAGAAAAATTTTGAATAGTGCTAGAATTAGGGCTGAGAATAAAGATAAAAGGTTGAATTTGTATTCAGTATTACACGGTTTTTTCCTAAAGTATTGATCTAGCTCTTTCCTAATCATCTTGTCTCTCCAAACACAACACTTATTGAGAAGACAATTCATATTATGTCAATTTATGTAGGTAATTTATCTTACGAGGTTAATCAACAAGACTTGAGTGAAGTCTTTGGCGAGTATGGAAATGTTAAACGAGTTCATATTCCCACCGACCGCGAAACAGGTCGCATGCGTGGTTTTGCCTTCGTAGAAATGGAATCTGAAGCCAATGAAGATAAAGCGATTGAAGCTTTAGATGGCGCAGAATGGATGGATCGCGAGATAAAAGTCAATAAAGCCAGACCTCGCGAAAACAGAAGCTCTTTTAGTGGTGGTCGTCGAAACAATCGCTTCTAAGCTCCCAAGTTAAATCCAAAAATCAACGCTTCTGGAAATCGAGCAGATTAATTCTACATCACTTTCCTAGAAGCGTTTTATTTTATGAGCTATGGCAATACAAGCATAGGTTGGAACATTTTAGTTAGTTTTTGTCTAATGTAGACTGAACGGCTAATGGAACTGGAGAAGTTAGAACTTCCTCGGACTCATCAGAATCTATATTCGAGGCTACCTCTTCAGAATCCCATAGCCACCAATGTTTTACGTAAAGAATTTGCCGTAATGGAGTCTTGATGGCGATCAAAAACATTCCTATAGACAGTAAACACCATACTGCTGGCCACTCGTTAATATTGTCGGTTGAAATTCGAGCAGCCAAGGGTCCGACAATGAGATGATAAATCGTAAATTTCCAAGAACCATAAATTAAAGGAGCAACAAACACTGGGATATAATATCCCAAAGTCAGCCACTTCAATCCATTCATCGGCACATTCCAGGCTATGTGCCAATTGCCAGAGACAGAACAAAGCTGACTGCCACAAAGAGGTTCGTATCCTATCGTGCAAGTTCCAGCCCAGGCAAACGGATACAGCTTGACTAACATCAATATTGCCCCTACAAAACAGGAACCATAGACAAATGGTACAATCTTTTGTCTAATTTTCTCTGGAATAAAATGCAGTGACACGGCACTAATAAAAAACGGCTGGAAGATGATATGTAATACTCCGAATAGAGTAAGAAGTTGATTCAAAGGCAACTCTGGTCGATCGATTACCGTGTAAGTAAATGCTTGTCTTCAAAATAGATAAATAAATTGAATAAATTGTCAATAAATAGCAGTAAAACTTAGTAATTCGAGTTTATTTCCCAAAAACTGGCTATGAAAAAGTCTCTCTATATTGCTGTCATTGGATGCGGTCGTCTCGGCTCGATTTTAGCTAGTGATTTGAGTCAACAGGGTCATGAAGTGGTAATTATCGACCAAGATAAGTCAGTATTCGCTCACCTTGGGTCAGAGTTTAGTGGTTTTGCTATTACTGGAGATGCAGCCGAAATGAACATATTACAATTAGCTAAGTTGAATAAAGCTCAAGTTGCGATCGCTGTAACCGGTAAAGATAACCTAAATATTATGGTGTCTCAGTTAGCTAAAACTGTCTTTAATGTTCCTATTGTCTTAACTCGTATTCTCGATCTGCTCAAAGATGAAATCTATCAACAGTTGGGTTTGATTACTATCAGCACTACTAAGATTTCTGCTGAAATCTTTTTACAGACTCTTCAGCAGCAGCTAGAGGAGTAATGTGTGATGAAAGTTATTTTGATTGGTGATGGTAAGTTAACTTACTTTTTGGGCAAAAAGTTTGTTGAAGAAAAGCATCAAGTAACAATTATCAATGCTCATTCTGCTGAAGCCGAAACTTTTTCCCATCAAATTAAAGCTACAGTGATTTTTGGAGATGGCACTCATCCAACGATTTTGGAAGAAGCTGAAGCATCGAGAGCCGATCTTGTTTTGGCGTTGACTCCCCACGACGAAGACAATTTAGTAGCTTGTCAAATTGCTCAACAATATTATGGCGTATCTCGGACAATTGCTTTAGTCAATGACCCTTCACATCAACAATTCTTCGAGCAAATAGGAATTACTATCGCTTTTTCGGCAACTCAGATTTTAGCCAACCTGATTGAAAAACGTGCTGATTTTGAAGATATTGCTAATTTTTTAGCAGTTGATGGTGGTCAAATTGGAGTTACCGAAATTATTCTCGATGAAAATAGTTCAGCTATCGGCAAAGCTCTACAGAATTTGGCTTTACCAGCAGGAGCTTTAATTGGCTGTATTATTAGGGAGGGTCGTGCATTTGTACCCAGTGGGGGAAGTCTTTTGCAAGTGGGAGATCGCTTAATTTTGATTAGTCAGCCAGAACATTACGAACAATTTCTAGAAGTATTGACGTGAAAATGTAGAGTAGACAATGCAACATCGTAATTGTCTGGGGGAAAGATATCGGGTTATTTTTGGTTATACGGGTTTGATTTGTGCGATCGCGGGTACGACAATCCTCTGTCCTTTAGTTGCTTTAACTGCCTATCCCGAGGAAATTATACAGACTTGGGGTTTTTTGATTCCTGGTCTTTTCTTAGTTGTAGTTGGTTGGTCGGTCTGGTGTCAAACTAAACCTTCCTCAGCAAGCAGTTTAAATGTTCAGGACGGAGCAATTATTGTGGTTTTGTCTTGGCTAATGGCGATCGCTTTGGGTATATTTCCCTTTATAAGCATCAGCGGTTTAAACTTCACTCAAGCCGTATTTGAATCTACCAGTGGTTGGACAACAACTGGTCTATCGGTTGTGGATGTCAGTCAAGCATCTCACGTAATTTTACTTTACCGCAGTACGATTCAATTAGTAGGTGGTGCGGGATTTGCGATCTTGGCTCTAAGTGCTATTATTGCTCCTGCTGGTGTAGGTATAGCTATGGCGGAAGGACGTAGCGAACAATTAGTCCCTAATATTCGACGATCTGCCAAATTAGTATTAACTATTTATACAGGCTATGTTGCGGTGGGGGTTATTGCTTTAAGACTGGCTGGAATGAATTGGTTTGATGCAGTCAATCATGCTTTTGCTGCTTTATCAACGGGAGGTTTTTCAACTCGCGTCGCCTCCCTTGGTTATTGGGATAGTTCCGCGATCGAGGCTGTAACTATTATTTTGATGCTGTTGGGAACTTTGAATTTTTTAACCAGCTATCTGTTACTTACAGGTAAGTTTTCTGCCGTTATACGCAATAGTGAAATTAAGTTACAGGCTTTTATTCTACCCTTATGTATAACTGTTCTTTGGTTAGGAGTAACTAGCAAGCTCGATCTCACTTTAAATAGAGCCTTACGGGTAGCTTTTTTTGAAACTATTACCTCTCTCTCTACATCTGGCTTTTCTACTGTTAGTTATACTAACTGGAATAGTATAGGATGGTTGGTGTTAATAGTCCTGATGCTCATTGGTGGCGGTATGGGGGCAACCGCAGGAGGGATTAAACAATTTCGCATCTATGCTCTCTATCGTGGTGTAGTCTGGGAAGTGCGACGGCAACTATTGCCTAAAGATGCTGTCACTGAACCCGATGTATGGCAAGGAGAAACTAGGCATTTTCTCAGCGATCGCCAACTGCGTCAGATTAGTATGTTTGTCTGTTTATATTTAGGAATTTATCTTATTGGCAGCGGAATTATTGCTGCTTATGGTTACTCTTTACCAGAAAGTTTGTTTGAATATGCCAGTGCTTTAAGTACGGTAGGGTTATCAGTCGGCGTGACTGCTCCTGATGCGCCTGTCGGGTTGCTCTGGACAGAGATTGCAGGAATGTTTTTAGGTAGACTTGAATTTTTTCCCGTTTTTGTCGGACTACTTCGGCTTTGCCGAGATATTCAGGCAATTGGCTCATAGTTGGCGAGAAACATTTACAAAGCCAATTAGCGAATTTTGACCTGGCTAATATCGACTTCACTAACACCTCGGACATTTCGAGCAACGGTTACCAATCTATCGAGAAAAGTTTGATTCGAGATTGTCCCTTTTAAAATGATTTTGCTATCGTTTTGTGCCACATAAACACTAGAGATTCCTTTTAAAAGAACATCTTCCTCAAATGCCTTGGCGACTCTTTTGGCCAAACCACTAGGATCGTATTCTCCATCTAAACCAATTCTTTCTACAGCAACAGAACTGCTTGAATCTTTGACTAAAAGACCAGTTTGATTTTTGCAAGCACTAAATGTTAACAGAGAAGTAACGATAAAAACTATAAGTAGAGAGTTTGAGGGATTAAATTTTATGTTCATGACAACTGCTTTTTTATCGAAAAAGAACATGAAGATGTTTAACAAAAATATTTCAGTAGTTAGTAAGGATAATTCTTAGCAACTAACCACTGACCGAATTTAGAAGTTAAAACCCAAACCAACGATGAAATTTACTCGCTCGTCATCAAATAGCAGCCAAATGACAGAACTATTAGTAGTTAGTTTGTTGCTAGCACGATAATCCATACCACCTGTAACGACTAACCCAACGCTACCATCATCACGGGTAGTTCCACTAAGACCAGCACCGGCAAAAGGTAAGAATTTCCCATTTTTGAAAGGTGATTCAAAGTCATAGGTAATAGGTGCGATCGCGGTAATTTCTGTATCGTCGTCAACTTCTACATCTGCTAATACGGCGGGTCTGACAGAAAGCTGTTTGGCTAATTCGATCTTGGCATTGACTGCAAAGCCTTCATCAGTAGCACCTATACCTATATAGTTATATTTAGCTCGAGCAGTAGCGATTATAGGAGTGGTTAGAAGAATCGTACCTACAAAACCCCAAATACATAGATAATGTGAATGGAGTTTCATAATGTACCTCCTCCTGGAAGATACGATCGATCGTTTAAAAAATAATCTAGTCTGGAAGCAAATCGCAAACCGATAAGCTCTATAAACTAAGTTTGTTATTTCTCAAATATTAATCGCTTAATCAATACTTGGCTGCTACCAAATATATTGAATATTTTCTAATTACTATTTTATCTCAGCCATATAACTTCGGTGGTGGGGTTACACAATTGTTAAAAATATCAACGATTTCGTCATGATTAATATTTGAGATTTCTATCTTTGTTAGCTACAATATCTAAATTCCATTGTTCAAAGGCAGCGATCGCAGTAGGCAATGTAGGATAAATATGTTTGGCTTGGCTATTTTTTAGAAATTCTGCCCGTTCTAGTTCGATATACAAATCCTGTTTGACTCGCGCCATAGCGAAAGTTATATTTTGGGCTGCTAATTCATCTCTTAATTCAGACAGCATATCGATCGCGGTTATATCGATTTCCACATTGGCTTCCATGTTTAACACAAACCATTCAACGGGATTTACTTCAGATTCGATCGCTTCGAGGGCTCGCCGTTTAAAATTTTCTGCATTAGCAAAGCACAAAGGTGCATCATAACGATAAATTACCAAGCCAGGGATTGTTTCCGCGCCTGGCCAATCATCGATATCATGAAGTCCTGCTAAATCGGTAACTTTACCTAAGACCGCATCGTGAGGGCGGGCAACTCTAGAAAATAGCTCAATTACCGATAAGCCAACCGCAATTCCCACTCCTACTAAAATGTCAGTTATTAATACCGCAATAGTGGTTAATATAGCTAAAATGAACTCACTAGGGCGAAATCGATACAGTCTAATAAATTCCGAGACTTCGATTAATTTAGTGGCAGCATAGATGACGATCGCCCCTAAAGCAGCTTTGGGAAATAGTGCCAGTATAGGACGCAAAAATAATAAAACTAAAATCACTGCTATCATTGCTACCAAAGAAAATAGCTGACTTTTGCTGCCGACAGAATCCCCAATAACGGTGCGACTGCCACTACTGCTAATCGGAAAACCCTGCATAAATCCATTGCCCACATTAGCCACACCCAATGCCAATAATTCTTGATTGGCATCAATTTTATAGTTATTACGATTGGCAAAAACTCTAGCTGACAGCACATTATCGGAATAGCCAACAATAGCAATTCCGACAGCAGAAGCCAGTAAAGAACTGAAATCTCGAACAGACACTTGGGGAATGACAAAATGAGGTAAACCAGCAGGAATTTCACCAACTACAGCCACACCGCGCTCGTCTAGATTAAATAGTGCTACTGCTGCTGTTGAGAGTAAAACTGCAATCAAGGGGATAGGTAAATTGGGAAAACGACGCTGGAAGGCAAACAAAAAGACTAAAACTAAAATTGCTAAAATCAGAGTGGGAGAATGAGCCAGTTGCAGCTTGCTGATAAATTCACTAACTTGACCGAAAAAAGCATTGGCATCAATCTCTATTTTGCCAATTTTACCCAGTTGTCCCCCAATCATAATTAGAGCAATACCAGCCATGTAACCAATTAAAATCGGTTTCGAGAGTAAATCTGCTAAAAACCCCAGTCGGGTAAAATAGCCAATGATACATATTGCTCCCATTAAAAGTGCCAATAAAGCAGCTAGACTGATATAAGCATCCGTTTTGGCTGCTGCTAAAGGTGCGATCGCCACTGCGGTCATCACGGCGGTACTAGATTCAGGACCAATAGAAAGTTGTGGTGACGAGCCAAATACCGCGTAAATAACCATTGGTGGCAAAATTGCCCATAAACCAGCAACTGGCTCAACTCCTGCCAATTCACCATAAGCCATACATTGGGGAATTAAATAGGCTGCGACCGTCAAACCTGCTAACACATCTCCCCGCAACCATTGCTTACGGTAAGACAACAGTTTTTTCAAACCTGGCATCGGGATTGAAATTAAGTTACGGTTACGAGTTTTGGCTTTGGTCATAGCGAGATCGGCTTTTTTCTGATCTAATAAAATGTATTGTATTTGACAAAAGTTCATTAATGTTGGTTTATAGACAATTTGATAAAAAAGCGATCGCTTTTGTTAACTCATGATTTCAATAGCTCCTTTATCCCCAAACCTCATCCTTCACAATATCCTCAAAATATTTTTCTAATTTATAGGAAAAACTCCAAAGCACCCGAAACTAAAAATATACAAACATGGAGGTCAGCTATGACACTTAGTAAATGGCAACCATTCCCAAATTTGTCCGCACAGAATTTTACCTAATTAACCTAACCGTATTCGAGCGAAATTAATACGGAGGAGCAATAAAATTATGAATACTTTTGTTCGACGACGTTCTGAACCCAATCTGCTTGAAGTTTGGGAGCAATTTTGTAATTGGATTACCAGTACCAATAATCGCATCTATATTGGTTGGTTTGGTGTATTAATGATTCCCACGTTCTTAGTAGCAACTATTTGTTTTATCCTAGCTTTAATCGCTGCCCCTGCCGTGGATGTCGAGGGCATTCGCGCACCAGTTATCGGTTCTTTGTTAGGTGGTAACAATATCATAACTGCTGCCGTCGTGCCTACTTCTGCTGCGATCGGACTGCACTTTTACCCTATCTGGGAAGCAGCTTCCTTAGATGAATGGCTTTACAATGGCGGTTGTTATCAATTGATTGTTTTTCACTTTTTAATTGGTATATGGTGCTATTTGGGAAGACAATGGGAACTAAGTTATCGTGAAGGTTTGCGCCCTTGGATTGCTGTAGCTTTTTCTGCACCAGTGGCAGCAGCAACAGCAGTATTGCTGGTTTATCCTATCGGTCAGGGCAGTTTTTCCGAAGGATTACCGTTGGGAATTGCGGGAACTTTTCACTTTATGCTGGCTTTTCAGGCACATCACAATATTTTAATGAATCCCTTCCATATGCTGGGAGTAGCTGGGGTCTTTGGTGGTGCTCTCTTGGCTGCTTTACATGGTTCGTTAGTTACTTCAACTTTAATTCGAGAAACCATTGAAACTGAATCTGTTGACAAAGGTTATAAATTTGGTCAAGAACAGGTTACTTACAATTACATGGCAGGACATTATGGATTCTTGGGTCGATTACTTATTCCTTGGTTTGCTAGTAGCAACCATAGAGCTTTCCATTTCCTTCTGGTAGCCCTGCCTACAATAGGAATTTGGTGTGCGACAGCAGGAGTGAGCGCAATGGCATTTAACCTTAATGGCTTTAACTTTAACCAATCGATTTTAGATAGCCAAGGTCGTGTAATTTATAGTGATGCCGATCTGCTTAATCGAGCTAATTTAGGGATTCAAGCCATGCATTCCCCTAATGCTCATCATTTTCCTTTAACTCTGGCTGGTGGCGAACCAATTACTGTTAATTTGGTTAGTGGTTAGTCGTAGGGGCAAAATAATAGACTTCTTGCCAAAATACACGCTCAAGCGGAATTAATCCCTTTTACCTTTTACCTTTTACCTTGACTTAACCAAGGTTTATAGGACTTATGCAAGAGGTCTAATGCCTTGCCTTGATTGTTATAACAAGGCTAAAAGTCACCGTTACACCGCCTTTTAACGACGGTGTAACGGTGACCTTCAAATTATATTTTTGTCAGGAGAGAAGAAGAAAGTTTTATTTATTTTCTAAGCGATCGATATGTATTGGATTAGGTTATTTATTTAATAAAGAGGTACATTGTGGAACTTAAATCGGTATCGATGAATATTCCTGAAGGAGCAAACATCATCATTGGTCAGACCCATTTTATTAAAACTGTAGAAGACCTGTATGAAATTATGGTGGGAATATCATCTCAAGTAAAGTTTGGTATTGCTTTCTGCGAAGCTTCGGGGGATTGTCTAATTCGGATAGCGGGCAACGATGCAACTCTTCAAGAACAGGCGATCGCTAATGCTAAAGCACTTAGCGCAGGACATAGTTTTGTCATCTTGCTTAAGGAAGCCTATCCGATTAACTTCCTCAATGCGATCGAGCAGTGTCCAGAAGTCTGTAATATCTATTGTGCGACAGCTAACCCTGTAGAAGCGATTATCGCCGAAACCGAACAGGGAAGAGGTATTCTTGGTGTTATAGATGGCTATTCTCCTCAAGGAGTAGAAAGCGAAGAAGATATTAAAGCGCGTCAAAACTTACTGCGTCAGATTGGTTACAAACTGTAGACTGATAAATGATTTATCTTCCCGTATCTCTATTTCTTTTTTTACTTTTTCATAACAGGTACGATTAAAACTGGACAAGATGCCTTACGGATAATACCTTCACTAACACTTCCTAATAAAGCTTTGTATAAGGCACTATGACCATGAGAACCGATTACAATCATCTCTGCGTTAAGTTTTGATGCCTCTTGGAGAATAGTTTCCACTGTTGACCCTTGAAGAAGTAAAGGAGTAACATTAATTCCACTTTGTTCCAATTCCAAAGCTTTATCTTGAATATATCGATGTTCTTCTCTAAGAGTTTTGGCTCTCCAATCACGTTTAGATTGCGGACCCGTACCATAACCAACAAAATCAGGCTCGGGAGCAGCAATATGGATTAACCAAAGTTTACTAGAAAAACACCTGGCTATTTCTGCTGCTTTATCTACAACCGTAGACGTAATATCAGAAAAATCTATTGCTGCCAAAATATTGTCCACAATTAATTCTCCAAACAAGAATTCTAGCCATTGGCTATAAGTCCCTCGTCTTTAGTTTAACTTTTTGGCTAAAAGCTAATAACTTTTCACTTCTATTTTTATGACAGGTATCACGATCGGCTACGTGCTGCCAAGAACAATCCTCACAAATTCTTCAAGCTTATTGCTTATCTTAAAACCGAGAGCGAATTATTGAATGAGGTGTGCAATGGTTGCTACAGTTGATTATTCTATTGATGAAATTAAAAACGAAGCTCGTCATCTAGTCGAAAGAGGAATTATCGATCGCCATCAGCCAATTTGTATTCTTTGTGAATTTATTCCTCCAAGAGAATGGATTTGTGTTGAATGCGAATTAGAAAAAAATGACTATCTATTAAGAGATCGTATTTGCGATCTTTTAACAAAAGACGAGTGGCAAGAAGATTAAAACTGGTGGGGTAGAGAATTGTCGCTCGATTAACCCGTGACCCGCGAGCGATAAAACCTTCACAACATCCTCAAGTTTTTGGTCTAATTTTGAGGTGAGAAAATATATCGTGCAAAATTGCCCAAACAGTACAGAACTGTTGAGACTTGAGTTGCAACAGGAGGTTCTATGGTCGATGTTAGTTCTTTATTTTTTAGCAAGCAAAACAAACTAGAAACGAGCTTATTGCTTCCTCTTCGCGATGTTGTTTTGTTACCAGGAATTACTCTACCAGTGGTGGCAGGAAAACCACGCTCCGTAGCTGTAGTAGAGTCTGCCATGCTGACAGAAAATAAACAGCTAATTGTAACGGCAATTCGGTCTCAAGCTCTAGAAAGATTTAAAAAATTAGAAACAGCACAAGCCGTTCAAGGTGCTAGCGAAACTAAAAAAATCACATTCCCTGAAATTGAAAGTTTTCCAGAAATTTATCCCATAGCAACGCTAGCAGTTATCCATAAAATGAGCCGTTTACCTGGCGGTCCAATCCAGCTAATTATTGAAGGTTTAGAACGAGTCGAGATTATCGATCTAGTTGAGACCGATCCTACCTACACTGTTAAGTTTAAGCGATTGCCACCAGTCAACGAAGAAGAAAGTCTAGCCAAAGGAGCAGACCAAACAACTATCGCAGCCTTAACCCAGGCAATCAAGTCGCTTTGGACGGAAGTAGCAGCCATAAATCCTCGATTTCCTGAAGAACTATTGGGAGTATTATTAAACAGCCAAGAGCCAGCCCAACTAGCATATCAGACCTCTGTCTTACTGCAACAAGATGTCACGACTACCCAGAAAATTTTAGAGGAAGAAAATCTAGAAAAATTATTGCGTCAAATTCTGGCAGATTTACAAAAAGAAATTGAAGTTCAAAAGCTACAAGGAGAGATTTTAGGAGAGACCAAAAAAGAAATCGACCAACAACAGAAAGAATTCTTTTTACGCCAGCAACTCAAAAAAATTCAGGAACAATTAGGGGAAACAGATCCAGAGCAAGCAGAAATCGATGAATTGCGCTCGCGTCTGGCAGCAGCAGATTTACCAGAAGTGGTAGAAAAACAGGTAAAGAGAGAATTAAACCGTCTAGAGCGAGTCAAGAGTGCTTCGGCAGAAGGAGGTGTAATTCGTACCTATCTGGACTGGCTGTTAGAAATGCCTTGGAATCAGCAGGTAGAAGATAATCTAGATTTAGATAATGCCAGAACTATCTTAGATGAAGACCACTATGGTTTAGACAAAGTTAAAGAACGGATTATCGAACACCTAGCTACCTTTAAGCTCAAAAAATTAGCCCAACAGCAGTTAGCTTCAGCATCAGACCATCACATTCCTAAATCCTACACCGTCGGTACTGTTATTTGTTTTGCCGGACCTCCAGGAGTGGGTAAAACCAGTCTAGGACAATCGATCGCCCGTACTTTGGGCAGACCATTCGAGCGCATTAGTTTAGGTGGATTGAGGGATGAAGCAGAATTGCGCGGTCATCGTCGCACCTATATTGGTGCCATGCCCGGTCGTATTATCCAAGCTTTACATCGAGCGGGAGTAAACAATCCGGTGATTATGCTGGATGAATTGGATAAAGTGGGTATGGATTATCGTGGCGATCCAGCTTCAGTTTTATTAGAAATTCTCGACCCGCAGCAAAATCATAGTTTCCGCGACCTATATTTAGATTTGGATTTTGACCTCTCCCAAGTGCTGTTTATCGGTACTGCTAACGATCTGAGTCGCATTCCCCCACCCCTACTAGACCGTCTGGAAATTATCGAACTGTCTGGTTATTCCCAACAGGAAAAACTCAAAATTGCTCAAAAATATTTGCTTCCCAGACAAATCAATAAAGCAGGACTGCCAGATGATGCCGTGCAGCTTCCCGAATCAACTATCTGTCTGGCGATCGAATATTACACCCACGAAGCGGGGGTAAGAAAATTAGAACAGCAATTAGGAACTCTCTGCCGTAAGGTTGCCGTTCGTTATGCCGAGGGTGACACTAGTCCTCAGCTAATCCATCCCGAACAGTTAGAAGAATTACTCGGTGCGAGACAATTTCTTAAAGAAGAAATACGTTCAGAAAGTAAACCTGGTGTCTCTACTGGTCTTGCCTGGACGCTACAGGGTGGAGAAATTTTGTTTATCGAAGCCGTCTTGTTACCTCAAGGAGAAGACCTCACTCTGACGGGACAATTGGGAGAAGTCATGCAAGAATCGGCTGAAATTGCCCGTTCTTATGTGTGGTCGCAAGCGGAATTCTTGGGTATTGACTTGAGTGTTTTTAAAGATAATGGTTTGCACATTCACGTTCCTGCTGGAGCAATTCCTAAAGATGGACCCTCGGCTGGAGTAACTATGGTTACGGCGATCGCCTCTTTGTTAATGGATCGTCCAGTTCGCAACGATACCGCTATGACAGGGGAAGTTAATCTCAGTGGAGAAGTTTTACCTATTGGTGGAGTGCGAGAAAAAGTCTTAGCTGCTCACCGAGTGGGGATTAAGCGGGTGTTGCTACCCAAACACAATGAAAAAGATGTGGTTGATGTACCAGCAGATGTCCGCCAGCAAATAGAATTTGTTTTTTGCGATTGCATCAAACAAGTGTTAGCTAATGCGTTAGTAAATCAGCGGGAGGTTGAATTTAATGGTGCCAATAGCAATTTTGGGGGAACAAAGTTTATGGAAACCAGATGAAATGGACGTAGAGGAATTAAAAGCAGCCTATAAATTAGGTAAAAGAGATTTTCCGCGCTCTCATTTACCTAAAGCAGATCTGCACAAAGCTTGTTTAGCAGATATCGATCTCAGCCAAGCTTATCTCTATCGAGCTATTTTGAGTAAAGCTCACCTCAAACGAGCTTTTTTGAATCGAGCTATTCTTTATGGGGCAAATTTACATCAAGCACAGCTATTGTGGGCTAGTTTAATCGAGGCAGATTTAGAGAATGCCAACTTGACTAACGCTATTCTCAATCATGCCAATTTGGATGGAGCAAATTTACGCAATGCCAATCTCAGTCACGCTCATTTGGTCTGGGCAAATTTGCGGGATGCTAATTTAACTAATGCCCGTCTCGATCGCACGGATTTAAGAAGTGCTAGATTCTGTCGGACGATTATGCCTGATGGCAGTGTGAGAAATGATGGTTGTTATTAGGGTCAGTTAGCGAAACCTCTTTATCAAACCGCAGGAGAAAAAAAATGGAAAGTTATGATTATGTAATTTTAGGTGCTGGATTAGGTGGACTGTCTGCAGCAGCTTGTTTGACTCGTCAGGGATATCGAGTTGCGGTCTTAGAACAGCACTATTTGCCAGGGGGATGCTGTCATACTTTTGATTATGGTGATTATAGCTTCTGTGCCGATGTCCACTATATCTATCAATGTGGTGAAGGGCAAACGGTAAAACAATTTCTTAACTATATCGAGCGCGATGTTCCTTTTAATTCCCTCGATCCAGACTGTATCGATCGGGTAATTACCCCAGAAGTTGATTTTCGTATCCCTTTAAATTGGGAAAAATTCCGCGCTCGCCTGATTGCCACTTTTCCCGAAGAAACAAAAGAAATTAATCTTTACTGCGACGAGATCGAGCAATTACATAAAGAAATACAGCAGCTAAATCAAGAGGTGCATTGGTTCGACTTAAATTGGTCGGATTGGCTATCATTACCTAAATATTGGCATCTATTTACTAGACGTAACTGGACATTACAAGACCTGTACGATCGCATCGGCTTATCCCCTAAACTACAGGCATTATTAGCCGGTCAAAGTGGCGATTACGGTTTACCACCGTCAGAAATTGCCCTTATTACCCATACCTCTTTGGTTGGAGATTATTCAGACGGTGCCTACTATCCTCGGCATCACTTTAAACACTTAGTTGATACCGTTGTCTCTGCTATCACCGATGGCGGTGGTATAGTTAAATATTCCACTCCTGTAGAGCACATTGAAGTAGAAAATAATCGGGTAGTGAGTGTAACCGCAGGAGGAGAAACCTATCAAGCCGATATCACCTATATTAGCGACCTCGACCCTAAATTGACTGTAAAATTAATGCATAATTCTTTGGCTTTAAGTCAACAAGAGTATCGTCGTTTAACTAACTATGAATACTCTGCCAGTGCTTTTAATATTTATCTCGGTCTAGACTCTCGGTTTGACCCCCAATCTTACGGTCTTGGCAATTGGAATATTTGGTATTATCCCAACAGCGATCTCAATCAAGCCTATCAACACCAGCTGGAAGGAAATTTAGAACATCCTTGGATCTTTTTATCCTCCCCTACCCTAAAATCCAGCGAACCAGGAATGGCACCAGAAGGTCATCATGTTCTAGAAATTACTACCGTTTGTCCCTACAAACCGTTTCAAGAATTACACGAAACAGATGCTAAAGCCTACAAAGCTCAAAAACGAGCCGTATATCAGCAGGTAATGGCTAGCGTGCGCGATTTAATTCCCGATATAGACAAATATATTCGCATGAAAATTTATGGTACGCCT
>JAAUYH010166639.1_pt1 | contig 24159 bp, 22 predicted proteins | sample 7278061 | NCBI WGS metagenome assembly JAAUYH01 (sample SAMN14350203, study PRJNA611818) | marine sediment metagenome | isolation source: surface marine sediment (0.6m) | place: French Polynesia: Moorea | collected 2018-08 | reverse complement strand
TAGGTTCTGGCCGGTGTCGCGAGCTTCAGCTCTCTCAACCGCGCATTTACCAATGTATATCTTCTATTCTTCAAAGTCAACCCCTTTTCCCAACTTTTTTTCCTTTTTTTTTGGGGAATAGTGAATTCTTTTCCTGAAAGCTCCTTGTGCTATTGTGTTTGGGCAGATAATTTTTTTTTAAAGAGGAATAAAAGTATTGTGTCTTTAAATTTTCAAGAAATTATAGCTACTCTTAACTCGTTTTGGAGCGATCGCGGATGCTTAATCGCTCAACCTTATGATACAGAAAAGGGTGCAGGGACCATGAATCATCACACCTTTTTGCGTGCTATTGGTCCTGAGCCTTGGTCTATAGCTTATATTGAGCCTTGCCGTCGTCCTACTGATGGTCGTTATGGAGAAAATCCCAATCGAGTTCAGCATTATTTTCAGTATCAGGTACTAATTAAGCCTTCGCCAGATAATATTCAAGAAATTTATCTTGAGTCACTTAGTGCTTTGGGTATTAAACCTGAAGATCATGATATTAGATTTGTCGAAGATAACTGGGAATCTCCTACTTTAGGTGCTTGGGGGGTTGGCTGGGAAGTCTGGTTGGATGGCATGGAAGTCACCCAATTTACTTATTTTCAGCAGTGTGGGGGAATTGATTGTTGTCCTGTCTGTATCGAAATCACCTATGGACTGGAGAGATTAGCGATGTACCTTCAGGATGTAGATAGTATTAATAGTATTAAATGGAATGATGTTCTGAATTATGGAGATATTTATCTTCAGGGAGAAATTGAACAATGTACCTATAACTTTGAAGCCTCTGATCCTGATTTACTATTTAGTTTATTTAGTTTGTATGAAAAAGAGGCAACTCAGTTGATTGAACGCAAGTTAGTTATGCCTAGTTTAGATTATGTTTTGAAATGTTCTCATTCTTTTAATTTATTGGATGCTAGAGGAGTAATTGCTGTTACAGAAAGAACTCGTTATATCGGAAGAATTCGTAATTTAGCTAGAAAAGTAGCCCATTTGTATTTACAACAAAGAGAAAATTTGGGTTTTCCTCTCAAAGTTAGCTAGCAACTTAAGTCTTATTGTTGTTTAATCTTGATCAACACAATGTATATACTGCATATACTGCTAAAATTTTCTTGTTAAGAATTGTTACAGCAGAAAAATGGTTGATAATTTAACTGAATTTTTGAAGCCTATTGCAAATTGGTTTGCTAGTTTTGGACTGCCCGATATTGTGATTCATTGGGGACACCCTCTGATGATGGGTATCGTAGTTTTTATTGTGGGAACATTTGTCGGTTGGACTGGATGGCGCAGCCGTAAACTCAAAGAAAGCAATGTAGAAGAAGCAACTATCAACAAAGCGAAGCATCGTCAAATGGCGCCTCTAATGTTTATTTTTCTAGCTCTTGGTTATACAGGAGGAATTCTATCTATGGTGATGCAGGAGCAAAATATTTTAGAAAGCCCCCATTTTTGGACTGGTTCAGTTGTTTTAATTTTGCTGACCACTAATGTAATTTTGTCTGTTACTGGATTTATGGGGAATAAATCTTTACTCAGGACAATCCATGCTTATGTAGGAAGTCTTGCTTTGGCTATTTTGCTGTTTCATGCAGTACTTGGCCTACAGCTTGGTTTATCTATTTAAGATAAACAATCATTCATTAATTAGGAGAATTTAAGCATTTACAAAATTGATTGCTATTTTCTCCTACCTTATTTTTATCTAGTTTGCCCTAGATCAATTAAAAAAGGTTTGACAATTAAAGAAAAACAATTTATTATGGTGTTTGTGACTTATATGGGACTGTAGTTCAGTTGGTTTAGAATGCCTGCCTGTCACGCAGGAGGTCGCGGGTTCGAGCCCCGTCAGTCCCGTTCAGTATATACAATGCAAAAGGCACTGCCTGGCAATAGCACTTGGTAGTTGTTATTTTTTGGGGCATATTTGGGGCAATCCCCAATATGGACTCTCAAGGCAAATTAAAAGTCAAAATCGGTAAAGTCTCAATTGACATCAAAGCAAATAGATACCGACTGAGATTTACCTATCCTGCGGGACGCAGGCACGAAATAAGGATTTCTCAAGTATCTGATGAAGGGTGGGCTACGGCACTCAAAGCAGCATCCTTAATCAACAAAGATATTGACCTGGGAGAATTTGATGAGTCTTATGCTAGATATTCTCCTACCCATGCTAAAGCTGTAGAATTAGCAGCTATCCAAGCAGTGCAAGTAGCTGGGGAACAGGAGAAGAAGACCTACACCCTTCTAGAACTCTGGGAACGTTATAAAGATTTAAACCAGGATAGGATTGCTCAGACTACTCAGAACCGTCTTTGGAAAGATTGTGACCGTTACCTCTCCCGTATCGATAAGAACCTATTAGAACTAAACAACGCTCAGGAGTTTGTTTCTTCTCTACAGAAGAAATACGCTGTGTCTACCATTGCTACCTTATTTAGGTCGTGCTTGAATCCTGCTGTTCATTTAGCTGTAGCCAAAGGCTTGATTGCTAATAACCCTTTTAAGAGCATCAATATTCCCCAACCGCAGAAGAAACCTATCGAATGCTTTGAGCCTCACGAAGTTAAAGCTATTATTGCAGCCTTTTACTCAGATAAATATAATCCCAAATCTTCGAGTTATAATCATTCCTACTATGCCCAGTATGTTGAGCTATTAGCCCTAACTGGTGCTAGACCAGAAGAAGTATTACCTCTGACATTAGACGATATCACTCATAAAAGAGGTAACACTTATATTAGGTTCTCTAAAGCCTATAGCAAGGGTATCTTGCTACCTCATACCAAAACCAAGGAGATACGTCTATTCCCCTGTAATGACCAACTCAAGGCAGTACTACAATCCATAACCAGCAAGAACAACCAGAGTAACCTACTTATTCCTAATTTAGAAGGTGGTTATCTGAATCATGGTAATTTCAGGTATGATAATTGGCGTGTTGTTTTAAATTGTTTAGTTAGTGATGGCAAGGTAGAGAAGTATTTAAAACCTTATGCTCTCAGACATTCCTTTATCACTAGATTGATACGTGAGGGGATAGATATTAAGACTGTAGCTACCTTATCAGGGAACTCCGTACCAACTATCATCAAGCATTACTTAGCTGCCAAACAGGACTTTGAGTTGCCTGAATTATAATCACTCAAATAAGAGGAAAAGCGATTAGTCTCTAATTCCCATAATTAGCTTATGAGGTAGACAGTTTATGGCTCTATCCAGCCTTTAATCAAAGCTTTGCCTACATTGGGTCAAAGTTGCTTTAACGTTATTATGGTTTTAGTACAATGTCACAATAATAGTGAGCTGATATTAGACCTATTGCATAATTAATTGAGAGTATTTCTATTAAACTCTATAAAACACTAATCACAATACATCTAGCGATTATTAAAAGCCAATTAAACGACTGAAATTCGTATTTGCAAGAGGTCTATTCTTTTAAAGTTAAACTAATGTTACTTATCTTTTAGCAGCTATAATAATGAATACTTAAATAATTTATTATTTACTATTGAGCAGTTTAAAAGAATTTATAAATTTATCACTGTAGCTATTAGATTTATCTTCTAACTTTCCAAAAACAGCAACCTGGTACAATCGGTTTTCTTCCAGACAAAATAAACCTTTCATGAAAGAATCTAAATCTCTAATTTTACCCTTGGCTTTAAATTTCTTACATTCAGCATTGTTAATTTGTATAGGTTCTTGACTTATTAACTCTCCATCAATACCATTTTCAACTCCTCTTATAATTGACCTTGATAAAATATTTTCTGGCGTAGATGCTTGAACAACATTCAAAGGATAATCCACATAAGTGACAAAGTAAGCGATACCATTTATTTGAGTCTTTATAGTATTGGTTCGCAGTACTTTCCCTTCTGATACTTCTATAGAATTTACTTCTTCCTTTGGAGTATTGGGTATTACAATCGAAAACCTCCCCTCTGAGGAAGAATAATCCTGCCACCTAAATTGAGTATAATTACAAGCACTAATTCCGAAAATAAGAATCAGCATCAATACTTTATTTAAGTTAATAAAAAAAGTTGATTTCATTTATTAGTATGGTTGTATTTGACTTAAGCCCTTATTAAGTCTTTGCTTTACAAGGGCTTAGATGATGATAATACCTAGACCTAAGTTAATCGCCGAACCCTCCTTTTGTAGATTCTTCTGCAAATTTTCCTATAAATTCGTCTATCTCCTTACCTGCGTCTACGGCTGCTCCACCAGCTATTGCAGAAACACCCGTTATTGTTACTGCTTTCCCTGTAACAGCAGCAGCTGTCTTCCAAGGTTCTCGCTTCCGCTTGTTCTTAGACTTAAGCTTTGCCCCGAAATAAGAACCTCCAAAAACTGCACCAAATACAGCTATTCCTATACCAATAGTTATTGGGTCCATAATTATACCCTCTTTACTAATTTGACAAATTTAGACAGGTTTTTAGATTGGGTAATTAAATAATACGTAAAGCCTACTTTAATCTTATAGTAATCAATCAATAAGCTTTGATAAAAGGTTTGCAATGGCCATGACAATTACAGAAGCCACTGTAACAATTCTAGCAGTTTTATAAGAACCTCTTTTCCTTTCATCTCGATGCTTAAGATTGGCTCCAATATATGCACCTAGCCAAATAACTCCCAATACAAATACACCCTTAAGAAGAATAATAATTTTATACCCCCTTCTCGATTAAGAGTTGCTAGACTTATCTACACATACATTATATCGTAGTATTAATAGTATCTTTAATTTTAAATAAGGAGTAGTTAGTGTAAATTAAACCTAGCTTTGTAACTTGACATTTAAGTGTTGGCTTTAAGAGATTCGAAGCTAACTTAACATTACTGGGATAATGACGAATAATTAAGAGAATAGCTTAAAATCAATATTATTTTTTATGGGCTTGATAATTGTTATTATAATAGTTTTCCTAATAGCGGTTTTTGTAGGATGGATGTTTGGATAAATTGTCAAATATAAAAAACTTAGTCCATTAAATCACCATTTAACAAACATCATACTTGTTATAAATAAAATAAAAACTGCTGAAAAGCTTACTAGATAAGGCTTATAGATATTTGTATTTGAACGTTACTGGATGCCTTAATTCACAATAAGTCTATTAAATAAAAAAAACAACTAAAGCTTCTAAAATAAATTGATTGATTTCAATTGCCAATAATACCAATTCACTTTAACTTTGCTAGGAATCAATTTGCCTAAAATCAAAGGCTGTACTTATCTAATGCATAATGTCCATTTAGTAAATTGGTAAAATTAAAAATTACTGGAACAGGTTTATGGTTCTATCAGCCCATAATTGAAGCCTTTCCAACTCTGACATACGGGTTCTGGAAGCATTCATCAATAGCAGTTTTTAAAGTCCTACACACCTTTATTTTGTTGCTCAGTCTGTATTAATTCAATTGGAACTCCCAGCTTCTCTCCTAACTCCAACACATTATCTGTAAAAGTATTTAGGTCTCCAGTAAAAGCTGCTCCCCCACTAGCTATAGTTACTGCTGCTGCTGTTCCTGCTCCCACAAGCTTTTTTAGCCTTCTACCAAAAAACTCCTTGGGGTCTTGTTTTTTCTGTTCTATGATTTCTGCTTCTAAGGCATTTATTTCCACCTCTGCATCTTCACGTTGCTCTTCTGGAAAACGCTCGATTATCTCACGCAAAGAGCCAATAAGACTATTTATCTCGTCAATGTTTTTGTTATTCTGAGTTCCTATTTGGTCACCTTCAACTACTCCAGCCACATTAGTTTGTGTTCCTTGATTACCAACACTAGCTACTGGAGCATTAAAGTTGTTAATATTATTTGTCATATTTAATTCCTCTACTAAAAAACTTGGGTCTTCAAGAGCTGTTTCTCCGTCACCTTTCAATACACAATTTCCATATACAGGTTTTCCTGCTTGCTGAAACTCAGGTCCTATTATAAAACATTTGCTTATTAAATGCCTAAGATAAGTATTGATGATATGAGGATTTAAATTTAAGGCTTCAGCAATATCTTTTTCACTAGACTTACCAATGGACTGGCCACTTTCAATAGCTTTAAGTATTGATGCCTTCTTTAGAAACTTATTTCCTATAGGTTTAATGTGGTTTATTGCAAATCCCCAGTTATCCCCAAGGTCGCGAACATCAGCTAAACCATAATCACTTATAAACAATGTGTTGTGACACATTTTCGTAAATTCTTCTTGTTCATGAATTTTAAGATGTGGTCCACCATAAGTTACTAGTCCATTCGTAAATACAAATGGTTCACTTGTATCCTTAGATTCTACCTTGGACAAAATATCAATAATTGCATTTAAATCGTACTTCATATCTTATTTATTACTTATAAAAAGTCAATAGTAACTCAGGAATAAATTACTCACTACTCTGGTTGCCTTTAATTTCGCCTGCTATGTTAGTTTGAGTTCCCTTATTGTCAACACTGCCTACGGAACCATGAAAATGATTTTCTGTAATGGGTTGGTTAGCCTTTAGTCTGATAATATCCAGTAAGTCTGTATTGTGTTGGCGGTAGATAGCTATCTGCTCATCTCTAGCTTCCAACTGTACACGATACTGAGATTCTAGCACCTTGAGATTAGTTTCATATGACTCCTTGGCACGACTCTCTACCTCTGCCTTATTTGCTTCAGGAGGTACGTTTAAGCGAATCACAAATGCGCCATCACTCTTCTGCTCAATAGCTTGAATGGATACATTCTGCTCGCCGTACTCAACTCGCAAGTCCTGGAATGAGGTTAGAAATGCTTTCCAATCAATGCCTTCCGTGAATACCAAGTCTACTGTTTCTGCATACTCTTCAACTAGCTTTGCAAACTCACCAGGCTCAAAGTTTCTGTTAGGGTCAGAAGGTCGGCGTTCACATATGTAGAATTTATTTTCTTCTAAATTCCAATACCTTTTTAAGTAGATATACTCACAGATTACATCCTTTAAGTTAGTTTGACGGCTAATATTCCAAGAATCTATGCAAGCACCAGTTAAGGTGGCACTATTAAAATTAGCATTTATTGCACGAACCATTGTGAGGTCAGCTTTTCTGAAGTCAACTTCTCTGAGGTTAGCTGCAACGAGGTCAGCTTTACTGAGGTTGGCTTCTCTAAGGTCAGCTTTTTCAAGTCTAACTGTAGCGAGATTAGCTCCTTTGAGGTCAGCTCCTCTGAGGTTAGCTCCTCTGAGGTTAGCTCCTCCGAGGTTAGCTCCTTCGAGGTTGGCTTCTCTGAGGTCAGCTTTGTCAAGGTGAACATAACGGAGGTGAGCTTCTCTGAAGTCAGCTCCTCTGAGGTTAGCTTTAATGAGGTCAGCTCTTCTGAGGTTAGCTTTTAAGAAGGTAGTTCCTCTGAGGTCAGCTCCTCTGAGGTTAGCTTTTCTAAGGTTAGAAGAGCTAAGGTTAGCTTCTCTAAGGTTAGCTTCTCTAAGCTCAGCTCTGTCAAGGTCAGCTCCTCTAAAGTTAGCTCGTCTAAAGTTAGAAGAGCTAAGGTTAGCTCCTCTAAGGTTAGCTCCTTTAAGGTTAGCTCCTCTACGGATAGAGTAGCTAAGGTTAGCTCCTCTAAGGTTAGAGTAGCTAAGGTCAATTTTTACATCAGGATTGTTCTCCCTCCACTTATTCCAAGCCTCTACACATTCTTCCTCAAGTATTCTAAGCTGCTCTTCATTTACCATCTAATCTAAACCTCAGCTTCCACAGATATAACTTAATTCTACACCTACTACAAACCAAAGATTACAACTAAAACTTTTAAAGTAAAAGCATAGATTTTGAATTACCGATAATTACTATTCTAAGTGGTTAGGAAATCGCTGTAACCCTTGTCACATATACCTCATAATTCATAGTTATAGTTATAAAAGGGATATTGGTGTAGCTGATAGATTAGAAATTCCAATACCCATTTCCATTCTCACAACCCAATGATATAATTCAACTCCCCTACTTTGCAGGCTGAGAATTTATTAACCTTTACAAAACTTTACTTCACATTAACAAGTGGGGGTGCAGTTCGCAGACGCTGGCGCTTGTCCATTTGGATACAGCTATCGCGCATCCAAATGACCACTGCTGCACTGGTGTCAGAGTTTACGGAATGCTGAACGGTGGAATCATTCGCTGCTTGATAGCCTGATGATTTGATAACTGCCATTCTCAATATCATATTGTCGCTGAGCTTCCCGCTCACACTCTTCTTGCTTAAGCTTTCTGCGATTTAGTTTATTCTTCCATTCGCGTTCTTCCAGAAGTATGTCCAAGTCAATCTCATCATACGACTGATGGTGTAAAAACCTCTTGAATTCTAATGCCTCTGCTACACGATATTTGAGTTCTCGTCTGTCATCTTTGTCATTTACATATATAGGCTTGAGACTAGGTTGTATCCAAGGTTTGGAAAGATATTCTTCCAAGCTAGTTCTCGTGGTTTTAGTGAGATTCGGATACAGTCTTCTGTAGTCTTTAAAATTCTTCATCAATAGAATACGTTGCTTGTGGAAGAAGTAAATACCGCAATGCTTATAGTAAGTCTTAGGATGACTTAGAAGTAAATTTATATGTGGGTCTTCAGCATATTTGAAGATTCTCTTCTCAAAGACGTTATTTAATTTTACAACCATCCTTTTGTGATTCCATTCTTTTAAAGTTTTAGGACTGTTGTTACTGCTCCCTACAACAAAACCTGTGTCATAAGATGCTATCTCGTTAGTGATTACTAAGTAATCAAGTTTAGGGTTGTTAGTAAGTCTCACAGTGAAGCCGAAGATTGGGTCAGTATAATATTCAGGTTCGTGGGGCATAAGTAATAAATAATAAATCCAATATTTCAAAACTATTATAAATACAATGTTTGAATTTCTCTGCTTACTAATCTGATATAGTAGTCAGTTTATAGAAATTACTACATATAGTTAAGTTATTGGATGTAACCTTCTTTGGGATACGAATGCTGTGTGGACTGTCCTCTGAGATTGATATTACAGGGAAACGGCATTGGGGAATTTTGTAGCACTGACCACAAAGTTTAAATTCTCCAGGTTGTAAGTCACAGTCGGGTAAAGGTTGGTCAGAGAAACGCACTAGCTCAAGATATATTTGGCTATTGCTAAGTTTAAACTTTGGGTAAACCAGCAGGTAATAAAGTTAGTCAGGTCTACCTTAAGCATCTTTCTAAGCTGACGAGTTTTTGTTCTTAGAGGATAAACATAATCTTGATTCTTTTGTCTAATGCTAATAGCGAATTGAATCTTCTCGTCGGGTCGATGAATGATTTTGGCTTTAAAATATCCTATTGCTTAATAGAACTGTAGTTGGTCTATTGGTTGGTGAGAGGTCATAGTTTTTTTATTTATGCTATCTATATTTGTTTATGGCAGTATTGCTTTTTAAATAAAAAAAATAAGGGCAGCAAAATACACTTACTGCCCTATAATTATAAAAGAATATATTTAGTAATTTAAGTATACATTGTATGATTGAAAGTTTAACATTCGGTCAGTTATTGGATTCAAAGGAAGAATGGATTGACCCAGACCTTCAAAACCTTTTGCCCCGTAATAATACCCCTACTGAAGATGGTATTGGCTATCTCGACCAACTAGAGCAAAATCTGCTTCAAGATAAAGACTTTAACAATAGCTTTATATTTAATAAACGACCTGATGGTAGCCTTGTGCTGCTCGATGGTTACACTCGTTTGAATATATTGGAGAAGCATCAGGACGAGTTTGACTTGACTAAACCTGTTCAATTTAAAATCAAAAACCTTAAATATAAAGCGGAAGAGATGTCTTGGATGCTTGCTAACAATAGGGGTCGAAGGACTCTCTCTACCCATGCTCGTACTCTTATACTTGGAGAAGTCTACGAATCTGTTAAACTATCTCAAGGCTACAATAAACAGTCGGGACAGACTGGACACGGTGTCCAGTCTGTATTAAGCGATATAGCTAAGGAGAATGGCTTATCAGAGAGAACATTGAGAAGAAACGGCAAGCTTGTAAGAAGTTTACGAAAACTGGCTAAACTCAGAAAAAAAGAACCCAATCACTTTTATTACCTTTACTCTGACAATATCCTGAGTCAGGAAAATATTAACGATTTGGCTGACCTAAAGAATGAGCAGACTATCTTATCTATTCTCAAGGAGGCCAGTAGTGAGAGCATGAAGAGGAAGTTAACCGAAGCACTCAGACTTCAAGTGACTACCAATATAGCTTCGGATGCTGCTGAGGTGGAACAAAAGCCAACTATAGTATTGGAAGATGCATCAGATGAAGAAATAATGCCATCCACTAATAACCCGATGGAGACTCACGATTCCACCCCAGAGATTGCCATAAATGAAGTGAGAGAAAACTATGAAATCTATGGGATTGGTTATCTCTTAACTGAAAAAGAAAGACTGTTACGAAAAGTAGAGTTCATTAACCAGGTTCTGCTTGAGGAGTTTCAAGCCCTGTCCCCAGACAAACAAATATACTTGTTGGGAATTAACTCAAAAAATGCGTGAAACCTTTGTCTATCAAGACATCCAGCTATTTTTAATTGCAAACGTCTGTGAGCCTTATCTGGTAAGCTTTTCAGACGATTAAAATCTTATTACGCAACAAGTCTAATGTTTCTGTGCTAATCGTGATTCTATAAATGCCATAATCCTAATTGATTATGCTCTTAATATGAATGCTAACACTATATTTGCTGAAATATTTTCTGTATGTTTTTGGATTTCACTTTTTAAAAAGTTTCAGATGAATCGAGTTTTGGAAATTACAAACTGGCTCTTTGAATTTATGTTCTACTGCTACTTGAATTTGTTTGTCTGTTGGTTTATTGATTTTGTAGAAAGTTAGAAGCTCTATAAATCTTAAAAGTTGTTATGGATTGGAAGCTCAGATTATTAATAGTTAGTATAGCCCCCTCCCCTTACGTGGAAATTAGTCACTTGACTGACCAGAAAGTGTAGGTAAGTTATTTCTTAGTTGGCCATTCGGGTATGAAGTAAAAGCTTCCAGCCCTTTTATTGTTCTTAAACAATGGAAGGGTTAATACCTATGAATACTAATACTATCTTATTTGTATTGGATGTTTTGCAGCTTCTTACTTCTTTCGACAGAAGAGTTGATGCTGTATGGAATCTAGTAGAACTTGCTGTGTTGATTGGTTTGTCAATCCATAACATCAAGCAAGCTGTCAAAGATGATGATATCTATGTTATGGCTGACTAATTGATTAATACATTGGGCGTAAATGCCCTTTGTGTTATGAGAGCTGGGTTCAGAATGTCCTGCCCTTTTTATGTGTTGTTCATAAAAAGGTAAAGACAATGAATGAAAAGAAAGTGCTATGCGTAACTCATGAGCAGGTACGAGTGTTCATGATTTTCTTACGTGCATTCGTAGAAGTACAAGATTTTACTAATGAATATCAGTTCGAGGAAGTTAGTAGTAAATGTTATGCAGTTAGTGACCAAGAACTTTATGGTGTGTTCGGTCAGTGGTTCTTTGAAAAGACTGTTGGAGTTGGTAATTCTGTATCTGGTAAACAAGAAGTGATTGTTACTAGTCCTCGTGGTGGAAGTATTCCTCTTGTTGTTGATTTGGATAATCTAACAATTGAATGGTGTGAGAGAAAGTATCAATGTCGCGATAAGGTCTTGGTACACTTCAAAAGATATAAAGATAGTGACACTCCAGTTGTTGGGGTTTATGACATGGCGCATGTACTGCTTCAATTCTTAGAGCAAGTAAAAAGTTGTGGGGACTTTGATGCAGTGAGTGAACTGTTGGAAGAAATAAGCAGTAGTATTTTATCTGATGGATTAATTGCTGAGAGTCCTATTGGCAAATTGAAATATGGCAGGATGTTCAAGAAAGGTGAGCCAGCACTGGTAATGGAGAATCATAAAATGAAATCCATTGCTTTGGTAGTTGGCAGTGATGGAAGTTTGAAATTTGCTAAGTCAAATATTCAAGCATCAGATATTAAAGCTGTAACTGAATTCTTTGGTGATGAGCCAGTTGTCACAGATAAGTCAAACCAAAAATGTTTCTACTATGGTGACGGTGCTAGGGCTGCTTTAGTAACTAGAGTTGGAGATACATTGATTACTCCTAACCCAACTGACAAAGTTAGTAAGATGGCTAACAGGATTGGTAGTCATTATTATCTCCGAGCTATTGATAGTAAAGCGCGGTTTAGTACTCTTAGTATTGAACTGGACAATGATAAATTGTGCAGAACCTACGGCAGAAATCTGGTCACTGTATTCAGTAATTCTAGATTTGGGAATGGCAGTGGTACAGCTTTGACTAATGATTTAGTATTTGAATACAAGATTCCTAAAACATTAAATGCTACTGTCAACTTTTATAGATTAGGTTTGGCTAAAGATGTAGCAAGTTATCAAGATGTATCTGGTATTGCTGCACAAGTCAAGGAAGTGTTAGCAGCAAAGATAGGTCATGTGATACCTGGCCGTACTGCTATCGCAGAACTTAATGGCCATACCTTGATAGAGAATGATAATTACTTCCCTGTTCGTGTTACTGAGGTGGAAGTATATCCTGGTGCATTCACGTACAAACACCAAGTACACACTCTAGAGATTGTAGTTCGTGTACTAGCAAAGATGCAGAGTAAGAATCCCAAGTTACGAGGTATGTGTAAGAAGCTTACTGCACATTCTAAACCTGGTGTAAGAGTAGTAGATGCTGCTAGTGGTGTAGAAGTACAAGACTGGGAAATCATTCTAAGTAATGAAGTAATTAAAGGTGCTCCTGCGCTACTGGAACTATTTGCTAATAGTGTAGATGGTGGTGCTAAGTTTACTAAAGCAGGAACAGTTGTTGCTAATGGTGTAGTAGTAACACAGTCAGCATTAGATGATTGGGTAAGAAGTAACACCAAGCGTATTGTTATTGAACAATTAGTAGATGCTAGTGTGTACGAGTTGTACAAGAACGAAGCTGCTGTAACATTTAGTAACAATAATGATGGTACTTACAGCATGTACGAGACTTGTGATGCTGTTATTGGTACTTGTCACTACGGTATTGAGTTAAGTAGCAGCTATGAGAACTACGGAACATCGGAGTTAGGTATACCTGAACAGATGGCGTTGTCACTAATGAGTCCTACTATTGGTACTAAGTTGACTAAACGTCATAAGGACGTATCGAAGTTCGTAATGAACTTTGACGGCAGTAAAGCTGAGAAGTTTAAGTTCAACTTGCTTAATCCTGTGAGTCGCCTTGAGTTCCTTAAGTACTTGGCAATGGATAAGCTAGAAACTAAAACTCCTAAGCAATGGTTTCAAGGTCTAGTACAGAAATGGCCAACTGGTGTCACACTTGTTTCTCAAACTAGGAATGGTTATGAGTTCAAGTGCTGGATTCCTCTTGGTGCGCTCTATCGTTTCTGTCGTTGGGACGAGAGTCATCCCGTCGATGAGATGTTGCTACATGTCTTTGACTTCTTCTATGTGGTGAATCAAGCTGCTGTGAAGAATGATGTGATTGTTGAACACATCGGTAAACTTAATGCATATCTTGTTCAATGGATAACTGACTTGAAATCTGGTAACAAGAGATTTAAGAACGTTGTCAAGTGTGGTAAGACTTGGAATCTAAAAGTTCTAACTGATTATGCAGTGGGTAATTCTGTAGATAAGAACGGTCTTGAAGTTCCTTATCTGTTTGTCAATCCTGATAGTCCAGTTGTTGGTGATGCTAAACTGTCTGCTGGTGATTATGTTCTTGTACGTAGGAATCCTCTTCCTATGTTCACAGCTTGTAAGGTAATGTTCGATGCTGGCATTGATACTAGTATAGCTATGGTCAATCCTATTGTCTGGTCTAAGTCTAACCTTGGGGATGCAGACGGTGACGCTATAAGTATACTACCTCTTAAACAGTTTGCTGCTAATAATCATAAGTCGGCATGGAAGCTGAATCAATCTGTCTGGGGTCAAGCTGGTTATGATTGTGTCTTTGAGAAAGGGACTGGTCCTATCCATGAATTCATCGAGCCTAAGACTTTAGGTGCTAGTATCCTCAACGGAATTCAGGTTCATGAATTCATCGAGACAATGAGTAAGGTGTCAGAGCATTACAAATACAAAGTTGGTGCTGCTTATAGTCTTGCCTTTGCTGCATTGGAAGATGCGTACAACTCTAGAGTTGTTGGTGTCATCGGTACAGAAGAGGAAGTAGCAGTGACTGCTTGGCTTCGGTCTTACGAAGAGTATGGTCTTGGTGGGTACAGTAGAGAAGCAGAAAAAGTCTTCAAGGAACTAGATGTACTGGCACATGAATGCTTGATGCTAGACGAGATTCCAGAGGACGGTATTGTCAGGGCAAGACTATTAGTGATGTTGTACCAAAAGGTCAGCTACGATAATGTCTGGCACGAGTTGTTAGATGATGCTATTCGTACTGGAGTAGTCCGTGCACTAGCTCGTGGACCTAGAAACATTGATGCTAATGTCTCTGGTATCTACAGTTGTTACTTAAAGTATAGAAACTGTATGAGTACTGAACATGTGTTTAAGAAGTTTGCTGAAGTGTTAGCTGAGTTCTACGACAAAATCTAGATTGTATCTCAGGCAGTAACCTAGTTATTTTCCAACTTGAGGGGTGGGCGTTTGCCTGCCCTTCTTTTGTATCTATACTACAACTTTTATTGCAGTATAACTATTTACACAGGGAATTTGGGGAGATATTGGTTATCTCGCCTGAGTCTCAAACCTGCCTTTTTCAACTTATACGCGGTTACTATAGATGATACTTGTAGTATAGCTAGAGGTAAAAGGCGGAAGTGTAGTACATCCAATAGAAATACAAGCCCTTTTAGTGCAAAGCACTTTCATATATCATCTCTTCCTGGCATCTACCTGCCCTTTAAATATCTAGAGATAGTTAATTCTTAAGAAGGATAACAAGTAAGTAGTGAGTAGTCAGTGCGCTAGTTAGATAATCAACACATGCCTTTGGCACTGCTGTTGATATCTAATGATAATGTGTTCTGATGAAAGCTATGAACTTGTTATCTACATTAAGGTTGTGAGAACGAGACATTAAATGACCTTGACCCTGTCCTTAGTACGGTAGCGCCTAAGTCGGGTAGCCTTCAACAGAAATCATAGTACCGCGAAGGTGTTCCTGACGGGAGCGATGATACACTCAACGGAGGCCTAGTACCGCGAGTGTTAGTTCCTCGGTGCTATTTGGAACAGGACGAATGTGCGCCAAGGCTTTGATGACTCTAGTCCCTATCCTTGTACCGCATTACGCGGTAGACAATAGCTATCGCTATTGTTTTATACAAACCAGTGAAGCCTGACACTAAGCTTATTAAACACTAGGTCAGTTTATGCTTGAGGGACTTATAGTATTAGGCAAGAAACTATCCTTGACCTAATCTTAAGTAACACCAAGCATAGCATCAAGCTCGTACACTTACTTAACTGACACCTGGATTTAGTGTTATGTACAAAACTTACAGCATTTACAGAGACATAGACGAGAAGTTAAGTATAGAAGGACTTCTAGCTATGCAGAGTAGATATGTACAGAATGGAATCGTACAAAGAAAGAAAGTACAAAGGAGAATGTAAAATGAAGAGAAAGCTATTAAAAGCTAGACTATGTCTTAAGAGATTGCTTAAAGAGATAACAAGAGACAAGATTCTACAGCATAACAAGCAAGTACTAAAACAACAACACAATCACCAGTACAGCAGTGTTAGTGAGTACGGTGATGAAGCATATAGCTTTGAAGAGTTGCTACAGCAAGAAATCATACCACAGGACTTAAATGATTAAAGTCTGTAAACTCTATACAGAGTGTAGAGTTTAGACTTTCTATACAGAGAAAGCGGCAAAAGCCTATAGGAAGAAAAACTACTACTGGTACAGAGAGAGTGCGCCGATTCTTCTACAGAAAGCAGAACTAAGCAGAGAAAGAAGTAGTAGTTCTACAGAAAGCAGCAATAGAAACAATACAGTATTACGTACCGATAAACATAATCTGTAGAAATGTATAAGTAGCGGCAGCACTAGGCATTATTAGTAGAAGAGAGTAAGTAGAGATAGAAGAATTGGTGCCGCCCCGTTGTTACTATCTCTAGTGGAGAAAGTGATAAGTAATTGTCCTGGGCATAAGAGACACTAAAAGGCCAAGTACTAACAGATAAGCAGAGTTTCTGTAGAGTGCTCTCTATCAGTAAGGAGAGAAACTACTGGACTTAAGTACAGATAAGCAAAGTGTGTGTACGGGGTCGTAGTAGTAAACCAAGTAACAAGTAATAAAAGGAAATAGAAAAATGAAGACAATAATGTCATTCGGGTACATAGGAGTAATGTACTGCTATCCTGAAACTGTAGTAGGAGTAACAGTATTAGTACTGTTAGTATTGGACGTTCTGAGTAGATTGATTAGTGCCGATAAAGTTGGCAAAGCTACTTACTCAATGGTGAAAGAAGTATTGAATGACCCAACTAGTGAATATTATTTAGGTGATGTTGGTGCTGGTGCAGTTAATGCAGTTGTAGAGAATGAGAAAGTTGCCGATGTTGGAAGTAAAGCTGATGTAGTTATTGATTATCGAAGTATGAGTTACCGCGATATTCAACAACTTTGTCGGGATTCAGGTATCAAGAGAGTCAATAGGAAGAAGAAACTGTTGATTGCTGCTTTGCAAAATGTGTAATGAATAAATTACTCAAAGTGTTGACCAAAGAATAGCTCCTACCTAATACAAAGGTGGGGGTTGGTTTTTTATTACGGAGGAATCTAACAATGAAAAACCAAGATGTGAATTCTGGAAATGTCAGTTCAGTAACATTAATCGAAGTTGGAGTACAACTCATTAGTCGCAATCACGATGTTATAGATTGTGGTAGTGGTGAGTATGCCCTAGTACCTAGCAAAGACTTTATTGTGTTCCTACAAGTAGAGAAAGATAAGTTAAGCGACCGAGAAGTAATAAGACTTGTGCGAAGCTTAGGTTATGGTAGAGCCTTTGTGATTAAGAACTACTGGAAGGTAGCGGCTCCTCCTTATCCTTTCTAGAGCTAAGTGATGATGATGTGTGTTGTAAGTAAATGTGTTGTTTATCCGTAGATACCGATAGACTAAACGACCTATCATCAAGCACCGACTAGAACCTTAAGTGGCTAAACTGCTGGTTCTAATGTTTAGTTTTAAGAGAGATTACTACCAATGAAGGAATTAAAGGAATTAATAGTTCAAGTCAAGGTCAATGTAGATGTAGATAGATTGATAACTGCTTATACAGGGGGAATAGAAATAGACAAGGAAGATTTACCAAGTCTAGAGAACATAATAGAACACGAGTTGGGTTGGTTAGAAGCCAGCGGCATTTTAGTCAACCAAATCGTAGTTCAGGAGGATGTATGATGCAAGAGTTAGTACAAGTCAAGAACAACTTAGTTGTTAATTAGGAAGAACGGTAGTGGTCAAGTACGTGTCATTAATGTTATTGGATATGAAATGAAAACTTCATAGAAATACAAATTGAGGGATAGTTCAAAGAAACATAAAGCTGTCTAACGCTTATGTTACAGTAGTTTCAAGGAAATAGAAAACATATAATAATTTCAACAATCTCAAAACCTCAGAAAGAATGGGATAAAGACTATAAATATTCTAGTACGAATATATATCGTACAGAGAGTATTAATTTATACCAAGCAATTGTAAGTAACGAATAATGAAGAACGAACATGATGGTCTTGTTACCATCGATACTATTTCGCATGCTGCTGTTCTAGAAGCTGCTGCCCTCTCCGGTCTCAAGTATGCCGAACTTCAAGAAACCTTTTGTTTAACTGTTGCTTGTCTAACTGCACTACATTTTCTGTTTGTGCAGTGCTCTGGTTAAGTGGCAACGCACACACACAAGAAGACTCAACGAGGATTCAAGCAATACTCAAGGAAGAGGAAGGAAGATTCCGGAGGATTCAAGGAGGATTTACGAAGCCCGAGGAGGATTCACAAAGACTCAAGGAAGAGGAATAAGGATTCACGAAGACTCAAGGAGGATTTACGAAGACCAGAGGAGGATTCACAAAGACTCAAGGAAGAGGAACAAGGATTCACGAAGACTCAAGGAAGATTCAGGAGGATTCAAGGAGACTCAACGAAGATTTAAGCAAGACTCAACGAAGAACAAGCCAGACCCTGTTCGTGTTCTATAGAAGTCTACAAAGATTCAGGAGGATTCAAGGAAAGTTCAGGAGGATTCAAGCAAAGGGGAAGAAAGAGGAGGAAGAAAGACCCTGCTCGATTGTACTGCTCTACAGAAGTCTACGTCGTTCAACGTTCTGTTCTACAAGTTCTACGTTCTGTTCTGTATAGAATCTGTATTCTCTGAATCAGCGTAGGAGGAAAGTAAACAAAGGAATAACCACAGTGTATTGGTTGAGCCATACACTTGAGTCCCGCAATCAACTACCTAGAGGTTTCTTACTGTTATGTTGATGTGAGACCAGCGGAGCGCAGCGGAGCCTGGTCTCATACAACTGCTCTTATTTTCCATTTCTAGGTACCTTGTACCTCTGCATGATTAAGGTTTATATTTAGTAGTGGCTTCGGCTGCCTAGCGGCATCCTCCGTTTGCTCAGTACATATTTATACGATGTTCGTTATGTTCGCCTTCGGCTCACTCCACTCACACTAAATCTTATTAGTCCTTATATCGCTCAGGTGCCGAAGGCACCATCGCTCTCAGTTATCTTAGTCCTCATTTCCTGCCCGAGCGAAGCGAGGGCGGACTTATTGTCAGAGGAGGCCGAGCGAAGCGAGGCCGCCCCAGGTCTAAATAATCTTCCCTTTATAGGCTTCTTATGTATTATATATAGTTTATTACGGAAGAACTGACCCCTTCAAATCATACTCTGTTTTTTACACAGCAATGCTTTCAGCTATTTATGAGTTTGTAGTTTCCAGTACAAACTCATATAGCATTGCATATAAAATCGGGACGAGTTAGTATTTAGAGATACAAACTCAAGAGGAAAAGAGCGGATGTATAGAGAAGTTAATATGGATAGATACAATAGAAGAAATAAGACATTCCTAGAAGACATATTAAGAATAGCACTGTTTGATAATCTAAAGAGTCTAGCAACGTTGCAGTGGGTGGCTTCACAAACCTGTGGAAATCAGAATTGGGTAAAAGGTACTGCCAAGGAATTAGATGAGCAACTAAGAAGAGAATTAGGAAGAGAGTCAAACTCTAAACATCCCTATCAAAATATGGCAAGAAGATTAAGGTTGGGACAAACATTAAACTTGGTTTATCGAAAGAGTCAAAGAGCAAAGGTACTCTACATAAATCCATTGTTCTACTTTAAAGGAGACTCACAGAAGGAATTTCTAAAAGCAATGAATGATTACTACATAATGACTAGACCTGAGTGGCACGGCAGGTTGGTACCTAGTGATGAATCTGTATTGCATCCAGACCCAAATGATAACTCATTATCTCAACTAGTATTAAAACCAAGTAAAGAATTAGAAGAGTTCTATAAGTATGTTCATAAACCTAACCCAAAAGATACTGAAAAGGAAGATGAGATGGGACGAAAGTTGGGGGAAGAGAAAGCTAGAAAACGATTACTGGGAGATTTGGGATTTGTGCAGAGACAACTTACTACTTTACAACTCATCGAATGGCAATTGTTGAATGTAAATAAAAAGGGAGAACCATACTTGAGAAAGATAGAGGGAAAATCTAAGTATGAAGTATTGGTCCTCCCTTCGGTTTAAACAAGATGATGTGCTGCTTTATTATAGAGAGTCACTCTATCATTACCTAAAGTTAAATCTTGCATTACAGTAAAAGCAATCATTCCCACTTCTATGTTGTTATAACCAACGATTGGTATGTGAACAAAGGTATAGGTTTGCAGATTCTTAGGGTACAACTTGCTTCTAAGTTCAGCCTCTCTATAAGTAACATCAACTAAATGTTCTACACACCACTGGTAGATAGGACTGCTGTTCAGTTTCTTACTTATCTCTGTTTTCACCTTTAGCTCAAAGATTTGTATCAGCTCTCCTTCCAATGCCCAAGACTCATCCCTAGAAACTTTGAGTGTAGCCTGGTAAAGTCCCTTGTCTACATTCCTCCTGAAATAACGTTGAAGCTTGGTTTCTAATTCAAACTCCTCATCACTTACTAAACCCTCTAGTTTATCTTTCAGACCATCACTACCACTAATAGGGCAGAAGTTGTAAAGCTTGTATTGGCGTTTGGGTTTAGCTGCGATACCTCTCAAGGGATTAGCTTTTACGTGACGAGTCCATTTAACTTCAAAGGAGTACGTAGCACCATTAATCTCTAGCAATTCACAGCTATCTAACTTCTTCTGGTCTTTGGCTGGAATTCTACTTGTTGCCCCCTTGATAGCCTTTCTTCCTTTAGTAGTAGTAGCTTTTCTCTTAGTAGTTGTCTTTGCTTTTTCCAATACTGCTGCTACTGCCATATTCGATTCTTAATTGTTGTTAATTAGCATAGTGTAATTATTATACCAACATACATTCTTATTACGCCTATTAACATTACAATCTTTAGGTACAGAATACTCCCACTTTGTCTCCTAGCAAATTAGTTAAGTTGGGGTATTTTAGCAGTTCGAGAAATTAGCAGACAAACTACCAGAAATTAGTAATTGTGAAAAATATGAACTAGCAAAGATGCTTGCCTCTGGCGAACTACCAAAGACTTGTACAGTAGGAGAACCTCACAACCCTATTGTGGATTGTGAATACAAATTCGCTTAATACAAACTGGACACAGTGTCCAGTCTCTCCCAAATGTTTATTATGATATTGAGTAAGTTTCCTCCCCATCAAATAGCCAGGCAGTGTAATTCAGATGTCATACTCTGCTTGGTATTACATCTGCACAATAGGCTTAATTACTACCTGCAAATACTAGCTCCTGAACTTTTTCATTAGTTGAATGTCCATTAGTTGAATTATCTTCTGAGGTGGTAGGGTTCTTATCTAGTTCGTGAAGCTGTGTTTCTTCTTCGCTAAGTGATTCTTGTTCGTTATGTGATTCTGCTTTGCTATGTGGTTGTTGGTCGTTATGTAATTCTTCTTCGCTATTATTACCCTTGTCACTATCTACTGTGACTTCAGGTAATTGATAGCTATCAGTTTCTAATGCTTCTAGAACATCCTCTTCCAGTTCCTGATAATGAGCTACTTTTGTTTCAGGAGTTTTATTATCTTTTAGAAGTTCTTTCTGACTTGCTTTAGCTAAACTAACACTATTGTCATACTGGGCAATAATGTTTTGTTTAGTTTCATCTACACAATTGTCAATTACAGCACTCACAGCGGCTTTAGCAACAGCAGTGTAAGCAGTCTTTCTTTTAGCAGCCCTTTTCTTTCTAATCTCTCTAATAGCCTTATCTGCCTTAGCTTGTTCTAAAGCTTCTTTATTATCCTGGTAGTCTGTAGTCTGGGATAACTCTTCTCTCTTCTGCGCTACAGGCTTTATATATTCTTTAGTGTTATCTTTAACAGCGGAACGAATTTGAGTTACTATTTCATCTTTAAAGGAATCTATTAACTCTTTTTTAAGATAATATATTCTAGTAGTAACAGCTAATTCATACTCATCACAAGCATCTTTATTCTCTTTAATAATTTTAACTACTTTCTTTATTTTATCATCTATAGACCAGGTTGCTAAATCGGTAGAAGTTGCTCCATTGTGTATAATGAGCATTTTGTCTACATCTTCTTTAGACATATCCTCACCCAGTCTCTTCTGTGGTTCGGGTTTGATAATGTCCTCTTTGATTTCCTTAGTATACGAATCAATAAGTTTATTGAAACTATTAATAATATTATTAATATCTTGATTTATTTCTTCTCGTTTATCCTTAGAAAAGTTAAACTTGTCCAGCTTCTCGTCAAGTTTAGCCATAACAATTATATATACTATTATATTAGTATTACAAGCCTAACTCCTGTAATATGTAATGCTTGTGAGAGAAATCACCTGCTTGAAGTGATACTAATGCTGAGAGGAGTTTAATCAACTATCCCACAATTGACGTAGCTTGCCGCTTATGCTTGTGAAGATTTTGTAACATAAAGTGGTTTGGGGCAAAGTTGGGGCAATAATTAGAAGAGTAAACATTATTCCCAAATTCCCCACAAACGTCTAATGCTTTTATGTGCTGCACTTGGGACTGTAGTTCAGTTGGTTTAGAATGCCTGCCTGTCACGCAGGAGGTCGCGGGTTCGAGCCCCGTCAGTCCCGTTGGATATAGAACCAATATTTCGAGCTTTCATTGTCACTAGAAGCATAACCTTTCCGTGACGGAAAGCTTATACTTCTAATTTAGATAATCAATTTTATTTTACTGGCGATCGTCATATGCTTCTAATTTTCCTAGCCAGCGATCGCAAAATAGTAAACATTTTTCAGGTTCTACTAGAGGTAAAAAAGAGAGTAAATTTATCCTTAACTCCAACTGCGATCGCGGGATTAGATAAACTTTCTCAAGAGCTTGATCTACCGCATCTCCCCCAACGCTAGCATTAAGTTTGAGAATTATATCACCACCAATAGCTACCGCAATTCCGCTCACACAAATTACCAGGAAAGCTGCTAGCACGGCTAGGATTATTGGTCTAATTTTGCGCCAACTCATCTTCTGATTCTCCTTTGATGGAATTAATTGTAGGGGTGAAAAGTTCAGTTGCTACTTCCATATTTAGCTTTTCCCTGATGTGTAACTCTTTTCTCACGACGCTTGCCCCTACCAGCAAGTCCAAACAAACCGAGTAACCCAAGCAAACCTAGCCACCCCCAGTTGGCTTCCTCGGATATTTTTGTTTCGGCTTCTCGTAATGCTTCATCAATTTGTTGTCGTGCTGCTTGTCCTGCTGCTTCAACTCCTTTTTGTGCTTCTTGTGCTGCTTTTTGGAACTGCCGCTGAGCTTCTTCAAAATTGTTTTGTCCAGATTCTGATAAGTTGATGGGAAATTCATTAGGATTCTGAGCCCAAGCTGGAATATCTGAAGTCAAGATAGCCAAACTTAGGGTGAGGATTCCGAGTCCCAAAACTTTAGACAACTGAAAACATTTCATGATTCAAACTCCACATAAGTATTTTTGTCTTCGATGGTTTTTGCTCTTGGTTTTAAGTTTTAAAATTGCTAGTTTTCAAGGTATTAAGATTACTCCACAAAGTATGGAGAAGAAATATTCTTTGCCCGATTTGTGTGTACTAGAGTTTGATAAATAAAGGCGGCTGCCTCAGCACGAGTAGCATTCTGATTTGGATTAAGGAACTGAGGATCGCGATGATTAACGACTAGACCTGCTTCTGTAGCAGCAGCGATTGCTTTTTGTCTATTATCAGAAACTTGATTTCCATCCTGGTAAATCATTAAGAGCTCTTCCGATGGCGATTCAGCCTCCAAGTTCAATCCCTTAGTTATTACAAATAGTGCATTAGCTCTAGATATGCTTTGCTGAGGTCGGAATGTATGGTCGGGATATCCCTCCCAAAATCCACTTTCGGTCGTGTTATTTATCGCAGACGCCGCCCAGAAGTCAGAAGGCACATCTTTAAATTGCCGTTCTGTATGCGGCACGGACTTTTCCCCAAAGGCTTTGTACAACATTGCTGACAACTCAGCGCGGGTTACGGGCTGTTCTGGTCGAAATTCGTCATTGGGATAGCCACTAATAACCTTATGCTGGACAAGACCATCAATGAACGGACGAGCCCAGAAATCATCCTCAATATCCTTCAGATGCCAGAGTCCAAGTGTTAGCACAGGTCTTCCTCCCCGACCAAAATTGGATACGAGGTTAATAATTCCCCAGGATTCGAGTAAAATGCTCGTACTTCCTAGGAGTATGAACAGCAAAAAAAAGAAAACTATCCTTGAAAGAGTTTTATATGAAATTCTACGGGTTCGATTTTTTCGGATGACACTGGTTGTCCGAAAATTATTATGTTTGATATTGTCTTGGTTGAACATTTAGTATCGCCACCTCCTGATGGACAAATAATCTTTTTGATCACT
>JAAUYH010024227.1_pt1 | contig 24162 bp, 15 predicted proteins | sample 7278061 | NCBI WGS metagenome assembly JAAUYH01 (sample SAMN14350203, study PRJNA611818) | marine sediment metagenome | isolation source: surface marine sediment (0.6m) | place: French Polynesia: Moorea | collected 2018-08 | reverse complement strand
TTGGGTTTACGAGACAACATTCTCTCAGTTTCTGGAATACCCAAATATATGTATCTAGATCGTATTTGCCAGACTGGAGATGTAATCCTGGTAGAAGACGAAGATGTTATTGAGGATATTGATATAGAACTTTACAGTAAACTAGTTAACTGTGAAGTAATTACCGAAGCGGGAGAGCCTTTAGGAAGAGTCAGGGATTTTCAGTTCAATATTGACGATGGGAAAGTCTATTCTTTGATTATTGCTTCTTTAGGTATTCCTCAAATTCCCGAACAATTAATTAGTACTTACGAACTGTCGATCGAGGAAGTAGTCAGCAGTGGTCCAAATCGCCTGATTGTATTTGAAAATTCAGAAGAAAGAATTACGCAAATCAGCGTCGGTTTATTAGAGCGGTTAGGAATTGGTCGTCCTCCTTGGGAACGAGAAGATGAAGATTATTATCCTCAAACTATCAAAGCAGAAAATCAATTAGGTACAGGAACTGTTCGTCCTCCCGTCTCTACACCAGTAGAAACAAGAACCCCTGTAATGGAAGAACGTTGGGATGAAGATGAATGGCAAAGAGCAGAAATTGCCCCTCCTCCACAACAAAAAGCAGAGTCAATACGTTACGAAGAAGAATATGAAGAGGATAACTGGGGTGAAATAAGAGCAGAAGAAAAAGTATACGAAGCCAAACTAGACTCAGATAAATATAATAATGATTATCAATCTAGTGAACCACCAGAAGATATGTGGGATGATGATATCAAATCAGATTCTTATACTCCTCCCCCAGTGAATATTCCAGAAAAGCAAAAAGCTCCTGAATATGAGGAGGAAGCAGGTTAGAATCTTGGGAATTGAGTAGCTCAATCTAATTGACACACATCAATTTCTTTTTGCTGTCAATTCAAGTTAAGCTGAAGATTGAGCAAGATCAATATAATATGCTACCTATGCAGTTTCGACCTATAGTCTTATTTCTAGTTTCTTGTCTATTTTGGCTAACTAGTTGGGTAGTTACCCCAGCAGCCAATGCTCTGACACCTGTTAAATTGTACGATCTTTCTTATGAAGCTTGTTCAGCGGACATAGCCAAAGGTAATGTCGGCAGTGGGGATTTGAGACCCGTTAATTGCTTTATTGTGAAAGGAAAAGCTAAAAATACATCTGGTAAGAATGTGGTAGATGCGGATGTCTTTGGTCGCATTTACGATGCTAATGGAGACAATGTTTTTGAAAATCGTGGGCGAGTAGGCACAATTTTGGAAGTACCACCAGGGGTTAGTGATTTTGAAATCAGGATTAGTGTTCCTGCTAATCAGCCTACACCCCTGGTATTAAAGCAATTTAAGGCTTCTGGATTTGCTCAAAAAGTACGTCCTTTTTACTATGATGACTAGATGACTAGAACCCCATTGCCACAGTTGGTATAGTTGCTAATGCACCTTGGACAATCTGAAGAGCAAAAATAGCCAGAATAGCTGATATATCTATCCCTCCAATAGGAGGGATAAAAGAGCGAAATATATTGAGATAGGGATCGGTAACTGGACTTAAGAAAGCCATAATTTGGTATGCCCACTCTGCGGTTTGAAACCAGGAAAGTAAGATACGGACTATTAGTAAGACAAAATAGATATTAAGAAAAGCAATTAAAGTTTGAACGACAAAACTCATAAAATATAAAATTCTCCCAGGAAATTTAGGATTAGTCTTATTGATAATCTTAGCTTGACATCTTACCTAAAAGTGAACTAAGACTTAGGAAGTTTTAATACTATAGCCTAACTAGATTATTTTCCTTGATTTTACTGTAAATGCAGAATCACAGTTGGCGATATTCCTGAAGAAATTTATCAAAAAATCAAACAATAAGCGATCAGGCGAAGCCTGGCACTTCACGATCACGCTTTGCGTGCCAGCTTCGCTAATTGCGACTACAAGAATGAGCGACTCTAAAATTCTCGATGACTTTTGCTACTCCAGTTTCCGCAATCTAAAAATCAGATGCGAGTAAACTAGCTTGCGATGAACCCTCAACTAATTTAATTTTATATCCATTAGTAAATTCATTAAAAAATTCTTCTTGATGAGAAACAAGAATGATTCGTTTTAATCTTTGCGTTAGTTCGTTAAGTTCTTCAATCATGTCATCTCTGCCGTTTTTATCAAGGCTACCAAAACCTTCGTCAATAATTACCGATTCAATCTTTCTGGTATTATTTCCGACATATTGACCGATCGCCAGTGCTAAACTGACAGCTATACGGAATCTTTGGCTACCACTGGTTAAGGCTACAGCAGTGGGTTGGTTTCCAGTAGCATGATTGTATGCCACTAAATCTAGGGCTTTGTCTGTTTCTTGGTTTTCTCCTCGTAATTCTAAACGGATATTGCCTCTAGATAAGCTGTCTAAAATTTCGTTGGCGATTTCAATAATTGCTTTTTCGGCATTACGTAGGATATGTAATTGAATTCCTTTTTTTCCTAGTAAATCTGATAGGGTTTTATAGAGATTTCTATTGTGTTCTGCTTCTTTAGTATTTTCTTCTAATTTTTTCCGATCTTTTTGCGTTTTTTCAAGTTCATTTAATTGTCTTTGTGCTTCACTTTTTTCAAGATCGTTTTTTTCTCTTTCTGCTTTAGCGGTTATAAGTTCTACTTCAATTTCTTGAAACAAACGATATGCTTCTTTAGGTAATTGTTCAATTTGTTGTTGATAGCTAGAAATTTGTCCAATTGAATTTTCTAGAGATTGTTGGGCATTATTTAATTGTTGTACTAAATTTTCATATTTTGCCAGTTCATTAGTTTCTTGTTGTAATTCTTGTAATTTATCGCTGTTGAAGAAATCTTCTTTTTGCCATTGTTCGGGCAACTCTTTTAGTTTAGTTTGTAAGTTATCTTCGATTTCACTGTAGCTTGTTTGTTTTCCTTTTAGTTCTATTTGTAGATTTTGCGATCGCTTTGAATAATTCTCTAGATTTTGATCTGTATTTTCTTTAGTTTTCTTAGCTTGGTTTAATTTCTGTTGCTCTTGTTGAATGTTTTGGTTGATTTCTTTTTGCGATCGCTTTGAATTTTGATAGCTTTCTTTAGCTTGTTTTGCTTCAGCTATTGAAAATTCTTCCTCGCACTCTATTAATTGAGTATGATATGTTTGGCGTTGATTATTTAATTGTTTCCATTGCTCAAGCTGTTGTTGTAGACTATGTAAGCTTTGCTTCTCTGTGTCCATATTATTAACTTGTTGTTTTAAATATTTTAAATCTGTATGGTTGGGGTATTTTGTTGCGCTCCATTCAGATTCGTTATTTGGTTTATTGGGAGAAATTTTAACGCGATAAATTTCTAATGAATTTTTCCAATCTCTATCTAATTGTTGTAGTAATCCTTTGATTTTTACTATAGCTTGGTGTTGAATATTTTTGCTGTTATTAATACTTTGTTTTATTTCTTCAACTTTATTTTGGATACTCTCTAACTTGGTTCGATATTCTGATAAGTTTTTCTTTACTGTTGAATATTTATGTTGCAAGCTATTTATACTAGCTTCTATACTTTCCAAGTTTTGTTTTAATCTTTGTTTTTCTTGTTGTGCGTGTTCTGGAGTAATTTCCTGTCCACATAGTTCGCAATTAGGTTTAGTAGCAGCTTGCTCGAAACTTTGTAATTGTTGATTTATTCTTTTATAATTAGCTCGTTCTAAATTTAATTGATTAGATAAGTCTCTTTCAGTTTGTTCTATTTTGTTGACATCAATACTTATATTTTTTTCTTGTTGCTGATTTTCTGTTAATTGAAGTTTAAGAGATCGCAGTTTTTTTTCAGCAGTTTGCTCTTTTTGAATCTCATTACTTAAATCGAATCGAGATTCAGTAATATTTTGTAACCAAGGTAAAGTATTTTTTATTTCTACAAGTTGTTGATAATTTTTTTCTTGTTTATCTACTTGTTGTGATAAATCTGGAGGTAATTTTGCTATTTCACTATTGGACTGTTCTAAGTTATTTTTAATTTGTTCGTATTGTTCTAGTTTAGTAATTAGAGGAGCTAGTTCTGATAATTCAGTAGTTACCTGTTGTAAATTATTTTGTAAGTTCTCAAGAGATTGTTGCAAGTAAGCACATTTTTCTTGAGATTCTTTTTGTTCGATTTCTGCTTTAGTTAACTTATTCCGTACCTGTCGTAAATCTTGCTCAATCTTATTAATTTCTTTTTCTGTATTAGCAAGGCGTTCTTTAGCTGTGATGATAGTTTGAATTTTCGGGATAACTAGTTTAAGTTCTTCGAGACGATTGAAGTTAGTAGTTATTTCTTCGGAGTGATCAATTAATTGTTGCAATTCTTGTTTTTTATTTTGTTCTTGTTCAATTTGCTTTTTTAATTGTTCCCATTGTTTAGCTTGTTGAATAAATTGATTTAACTTTTCTACTCTTTCTTGAATTATTTTATAATTATTCTTAGCACGTTCGAGTTGTTCTTGAGCTATTTGTAATTGTTCATTACTGATGAGAGGAATATTTTCTAATTGTTTTTCTAAGCCTTTTAATTCTCCATCAGCTTCTTTACGCAAATTATCCGCTTGTTCGTATAATCTTTCATAGGCTGATAGATCGATAACTTGTTTGAGAATGGTAAATCTTTCTGTAGGTTTAGAAGTCAAAAGTTTATCGCTATTTCCTTGAGAAAGTAACACGCAGGAAGTAAAAGCATTTTCTTTTAAGCCAATATGATGCTCAATCCATTCTTTAAAGCCTTGTTCGTTATCTGTATTGGAAATAGGTTTAATTTTATTATCGACAATTTTAGATATTTGTCTGGTGGCTGCACTTTTTCGGGAAACTGTACGACGAATACGATATTGTAAATTGTTAATTAAAAAGTCGAATTCTACTGCCAAGCTATCTTCTTTATGATTGATTAAATCTTTGTGATTTTGCTTTCCTCCACGATGAGAAGCATATAAAGCAAAAGTAATTGCGTCAAAAATAGTTGACTTTCCTGCACCATTTTCTCCTGCTAATACCCAAAGCGGTGCGCTATCGAAAAGTAACTCTTGTCCTTGACGATAGCTCATAAAGTTTTTAACGTATACGCGAACGGGAATCATAATTTTAAGTACTAATAATTTATAAGTTTTCTTTTGCTAAAAGTTGTTCTACTAAAGCGAATATTACTTCTTTGTCTTGATGTCCTTGTAGTTGTTCTTGTAGATAATTACGGACAACTTCAGAGGTGTTTTTAGATTCAGTAATTAAACTATAAGATTTTAAAGATAAATCAGAACCTTCTATGATTATTTTTCTGTCATACCAACGAGGGAAAATACGTTCTATTTTCTGACAAATTGTATCTCGATTATCTTTTCCTGGTTGATAGGTTAACTGATAAGAAACTAAGGCTCTTTCTGCTTCTGAATAGCGATCTTTAAGAGTAGGAATTTCTATTTCTGGATCGGTAATTATAATGTCATAGATCGGTGTAGCATTGAGAGGTAAACAAATAGGTTCGCCTATTCTTCCCGAAGCACCAACTTCTACTAAGACAACGCTTTTTTCATCATCTTTTTCCCCTTTGTCCATGCGATCGATACTACCTGAATAACGGATATGAGTTGTACCTGCTAATGCTTGAGGTTTGTGGATATGTCCGAAAGCACCATAAGCCCAGTTTGTGGGAAGATCGCTAACATCAAATACGACATCTTCCGTTTCAGTAATTTTGTAAGTACTATGAATTTCGTTGCCTCTGATATGGGCATGACCTACAAGTACACTAGGTAAGTTAGGTTTGATATATTTGTTTCGGATTTTGTCGATCATTTCCATCATCGCCTGATGCAATAAGCGATTTTTCTCATCAATGCTACCGAAGCGGGTTTTTTCGTTTTTAAGGTAACGAGTTGGTGTAGGGTAGGGCATTAAAACAAACTGTACCTGTTGCCCCCTTTTGTCTTCTAATAACAAATAAGCAGGATCGCTAACAAAATACATTCTGCCATTCGGACGTGCGCCAGATTGACTGGGAGTTATTGGTGCGGTTAAATCTCCTGCAAAGTGTAATAGTCTAAAGTAATCTTCGCGATCGTGATTGCCACTAATGGTTATAATTGTGCCACCGTTGAGTAGAAATGGTTTGAAGATTTTATTGACTTGAGAAATAGCTATTTTTACTTCTTCAATACGGTTGTAGGTACTTAAAAGATCGCCAGCAACAACCATTACATCTACTTGATGTTCTTCCAGGTATCCTGCTATTTCTACCAAACGCGCTTTTATATCGTCTTGACGCTTAATATGTCCCAGTCTGTCGTTTAAGTGCCAGTCAGAGGTGTGTAAGATTTTCATGTCATTGAATCAAATAATGTGTACCGTAGGGGCGAAAGCCCTAAAGGATTAGCTTCGCGTCGCATTTCGCCCTAAAAGGTTTCAATATCGCCCTCGTCATCTTCCATAGAGGTAACATCGCGACTGTTATCTACTTCTGAGGGGTTCATCGCCCAAGGAGGCAGAGGAAAACGCACATACATAGGTTCGTTATCTTGAATAATCATCTTTTCGTTAACGGCTAATTCTGTAGCTTTACGCTGTGCGCTTTTGCTGAGACTGCGCCAGACAGATTGAGAAAGTTCCAAACTTCCACTACGCCCTAAGACACGGATACTGGCATTTTCAATCACGCGATCGCTTACTTTGGATGCCTGTTGTTGCGCACCTAAGAGAATTATTCCTTGAGAACGCATTTCCGCAGCTACGGTTTCAATTAACTTGGTAATGGGGTCTTTCGATCCTCTTGGCGCAAAGCGATTGAGTTCGTCTAAAGCAACCAGATAAACTAAACCATTAACGCGATTTGTTCCTGTTCTTTCTCTTACTAATTGTTGAAAAATAGTTGCAACGACAAAACGTTGTAGAGAGGGGACTTTGGCTAAGGAGTTAAGATCGATAACAATCGGATCGCTAGTATTTCTTAGACCAAGATCGAGAGGATTACCATTGCAGTCATCTCTACGCAATACGCCGTTTCCTTCGTTAATTAATAAGCCTAGTTTGCGTCGTAGTTTTCTCCAGGTAGCTAAATGGTGACTATGAAAATAATTTTGGCGATTATCTTCATCATCCAGCCATTCAAGTAATTTTTGAAAGGTTTGAGGACTTCCTGGCTTGAGACTAAAGATAATATTACCATCGTTTTGTATTATCTCTTTAGTCAGATAAGCTTCGATATCTAAAACTAAAGCGCGAAAATTATCGTTAATCGATTCATCATCGGCAAATAAATAGGGAAATAAACCTTTTTCAATAATATTGCCCAAACTCCAGCTATAAGCTTGTACGGTATCGTTTCTTCCAGTAGGTACAGAAGTAACTCCTCCTGGCATTTGTGGGGCATAAAAGCTAACGTTGCTGAAAGGTTCGGGATTATCTATTCCTAGAACTTGCCAGTCTGAATTATGTTTTGATACTTCGTATTCTTGACTCCATTTGTCAATGTGAAACAGATCGTAGCCTTTGACGTTAAGGATAATCGGCACAATCATTAAAGGATTAGGATCGCTTGGTTTTTCTCTGGCGCGATCGCGTGCTTCTTTTAATAATTGATAAACTGTAAATAATAAAAAGCTAGATTTTGTTCCCCTTCCTGCAATACCGTTGATGTTCATGTGACCGCCATTTTTGCCGAGCAGATAATCAAGGTCAATTACTCCTGTACCTGCTACCGCATTACCGCCATTTTTGATTAAGCCAACGGGTAGAGGGTTTTTAATTTCATCAAACCGATAGGCTAACTGTGCGTCATCTTCACTACCCAAATACACCGAACTTTGTTCTAGTGGTGGTGCGAGTAATGGGGGATTGGTTCTTAAAATACTAGCAGTGGCAAATGTTACCCCTTCTGAATGAAATTCGGGTTGATAGTTTACATCTCCGTCAAAAGCATCAAATTCTTCCCCGATATCCCGTTTGCGACTCTGACGATAGACTTCTTCGACAATGGCATAAAATTCGATGGTTTTATCGCCGATTCGACTCTCAGTCTTCACAATCTGAGTTTTTTCGACTAATTCACCCCGTTTTACCCAAAAATGAAATTCATCGGAAGTAGATTCTCGTCGGGGAGGAGATGCCACTTTACCAATAATTTGGCTAGTAGTGGCACGATCGATTTCTGTTGTTGAAGGTTCTACATTACTATTAAAACCGTTACTATTAGCAAGTTCGGAAGTCAAAATATTATCAGTCATAATTTTTAGAGTTGAGTTAAACGATAAAAACGGTGGTTCAAAATACTAGGAGGATCGAATAGCGCACCCAAACTTTCCTCACCTCGTACAATAGGGTGCAGAGAAACATTAGCGCGATCGTAACTTTGTTCGCGACAGCGATATTCACAAATAGTGCGAGATAACTTATCAACAAAATCCCAGTCAAAGCGACAACAATTTTCAAACCAGTCTTGGCAAACTTCTATTCTTACTACACCTCCACTAGGGGATGCTTCTCGAACTCCAGCAAGCCTCAGATACCAAGTAACTACAGGGAGTCTAGCATCTGGCAAACAAAAAACTGGCGATCGCTGTCCGACTTCTAATTGATATAAAAGCTGTTTTTTATAGGGGGTTAGATGATAGTTGCGCGGTTTTTTAATTACTCCCACTACAGGGGAATGTTTAGTATTAAATCCACCTCGGCGAGTTTCTAAAGGTCCATCAATTAAAGTAGGTTCGTCATCTTTATAGGAAATAGCTGCTTTTTCTAATAGTTCCATTTCAATCTTGGAACGGTTTTGGGCGATTTTTCGCATTTTGTCAAAGTCAAAAGTCACCTCTTCCTCAGGAGGACGAGTTGCTAATCTAGTTAACAAGCGAAAGCCATTTTCTTGCAGCGCAGCAGCAAAACTTTCGATTTCCGTCCAGGGAAATAAATCTACTTCCATCGATACCACTCTTTCGGCGACATGAAATTCACGGCGACATTCACCGTTTTCTACTCGCATGGCAATACTGCCAATTTGGGATAATCTAATTGGTACTAATTGACCCGATGGCGCACGTACCCAAGCAATAGTTTGTCCCACATCTTTACCGTCGATAAAACGAATGGGACGCTGTTGCCAATCTTTTGGTCGCCAATTAGTAGAAAGATTATGGTCAATTGCGATCGCTTTCCAGTCGGTCGTTTCATAATCTAAAATAACTCTTTCTTTGTCAGATGATTCTGCCGTTTCTAATAATTCATCTGCCATAAGTGAATGTAATTCTGTTTGTGCCAAACGAGAACCACCATATTCTTTTAAAAAATCCAAACTCATAATTTACAACTCTTTTAAACCAGAACTTTTGGCAATTTTCCGACAATGTTTAAATCTATTAACCGCTGTTTCATAGCTGATTTACTAACTAAAAATTCGGGTGCTAATCTTCCCACTAGAACATCCAGTTTTTTACCAAAACGACCTTGATAACGCTTCGCTAATTCATAACAACCTTTCTCTGGAATCAGTAACTCACCTGCAAAACAATCTGCTTCAGCTTCCATTAAGTTGCGATCTATTCCTAGATTCTCTAAAATAGTATCCAACCCATCTGTAATAGATAATTCGCCATTGAATATATCTTGTTCGGCTTCTTCTTGCTTTGGATTGTAAAGTCCTTCGGTAACAATTAGAGGTTCGCTAGTTCTATTTCTTCGATTAATTTCTAATAACGGCAAAAAATGTAATAAGTAGTGTCCCAATTCATGTGCAGCAGAAAATCTACGTCGAAATATGGGTGCAGCCGATGGTCTTTTTTCAGTCAGAATACAACCAGACAAAGAATCTTGATATTGTTGTAGATAAAGATACCCTGCCAATAAACAATCTTTATCTTCAGGAATTAAAATAGTTTGTCCTGTTTCCACTTCTAAAAATTCTGCTACTTTTTGTGCTGTCATATCTTGAATTTCATCAACAGAAATTGGATATGATTGAATCAAACGATATAGTGGTACAATCCCTGGTTTGAGAGTGTCTAAATCGATTTCTGCATCCTGGTAAGCTTGGTGAACGGCTTGAGAAATTGCCTCGCGCCGATGTTGAGGAATTTTGTCGATCGCCATCATTTATTTATTAGTTGATTTATAGTTTCTTTTTTGTTGTCGCGCAGCAGCTAATTGAGCATTGTTATAGCTACGTCCCATGCCTAATTTGATCGCAACTTTTCTAAAGTTATCGAGAAATCTCGGACTAGCATTTTGCTTTATATCTTCTACAAATAATTGCTTAATAGCTTTCTGGCTTGGAGATGATGGTATGGGAATAGAACAGTCTAGTAGACTTTGTACCAGTTCACATTCAGTTTTTCTTAGAGATTTTGACTGATGTAAACGTTGAACAACATCACCTACAGTGATCGGTTTTGTTATTGCTTCAGAAGAAAATTCCATAACTGAAGGTGATTGATTTTTATCTGGTTCTTCAAAAGCACTGTGTAAATGTTGACGAATCAAATCTCTAACTATGGCTGCATCAGTTGCGATTGGTAAAATCCCCTCTTCTTCTTGATAAGCCAGATCGATTTCTTCAAGAATTCTGGCTAATTCTGAGTCGCATAAAGCCAATTCTAAAACATCAGCTACACCATCCATATCACCATTATCCAAAGCTTTAACGTAAAGATAGATAGCTTTTTCTCTTTCATAATCACTGATCATTTGCATCTTATTTACCCTCCTGAAAATCTGGATTTGCTTGGGTATAAGCTTTTCTTAATCTAGCGATCGCTCTACTTTTTTTTGTATTAGCTGATCCTTCTGATACTCCTAAAGCTGCTGCCAAATCTTTACCCCTAAGATCGTCAATAAAAGCTAGTTTTAAAACTTGGCGATCGCTTTCGTTCGCTAAAGATAATAAATATTCCAGCATCGTCGAATCTTTTGTATTAGAAGATGAATAGATACCAAATAGAGTCCCTAATATTTCTTCTTCCGATGAAAAATCTTGGGATAATGAATATTTTCCGATTGAAACTATCTTTTTTTGATATCTCTCTCTGTCCCTCTGCCATCCTCTCACCTTGTTAACAGCAAATCTTTTAATCCAAGGTAAGGGTAAATAGCTAAGATCGAATTCTTCTGATTTGTTTAATACTGTCTCTACAGTGTTTTGTAAAATATCTGTTGCTATAGTCTGAATAGAATGGCGATTGCAATTTAAGCTCGATCCATTACCAAGTTTTTTAATTGCACTAGCAACATAGACTTGAATTATACGCTCTAGAGTTTGATAATTCTGCTCGATCGCATCGCATAAGATTTGCTGTTTCTGGGTACGCTTGGGAATTAATGATGGTTCGAGCGATTGTTTGATTTGTCGGTTCAATTTTTTCTCCTAAAAATCATCCCTATTATTTAATTTCCACCAGAAATATAATTTCTTACACTCAGTTAGTAATTTTTTTTATAAAGCGCAAATTATGACATATTCCCCTTAAATTGCTCTTATTTTTTAATTTAATAGCAAATAAGACGATTTTTACCATATTAGCGTAAAATATAAGCAATAGATGGGTACAGCGATAGTGAAATCTATTCTACGAATAATTAGATTGATATACTTAGTATTTATATTGAATTGTTTATTGATTTCTTGAATATCTCTGTTTAGTTTATCCAGTCAAGCTGTATCTAATTCTAATCAAGTTAGTATTTTAGTTAGCTGTTTTGGTTGAATATAGGGATAATAAATTATCATTTTGAATTACTTCATAGGTTACAGGTTTACTATTTTTTTTAACTAGTCCATCTGCTACGGCTCTTTTTAACCAAAGTCTCATTTGTCCTATCTGTACTTCTAATATTTGAGCCAGGGCTTTATCATCTTTAGGTTTTTTTAGCTGTTGTAGGATAAAAGGCAATACTGCTTGATATATATCTTGTGGTTTATACTCAGGAAATGGTTGCTGTTTTTGAGATTTTGTATAATCTTCATTGCTTAAACTACTCTGTTTTTGATTAGAAATAAATTTCTCATTACTTCTATTTTTTGTCTGTACAGTCTGATTATCTTGATTTGTTAAATTATTAGAATATTTTGGATTGGCAAGATTATCTAAAAGCGAAGGTTGTTCTACGATCATTTTGGAACTTTTTTGATTCTGAAAATCTAAGACCGCTTTACTTAAAACATCTTTTAATGGAAAATTTTCAGAATATTTTTCAAAAGGAATTGCACCTTTTGCCAATAATTTTTGGTTTCCTAATTCTGTATTTTCTCCAATTCGGACTAAAACAGGAACATCTTTGATTTTGGCTAATGCTTCTGTTGCCCCAGCCCAAGTACCACCTTTATTAGCAGTAGAACTAATTACTAAAGCATAGTCAGCTAAAGCATATATATATTTATTTCTTCCCATTGCATTACCGACACTGAAACCAGAATCAGGATCATAAGTAGATATGAGAGTTAACTTACCTTCTTGGATTCTTGTACGGTATTTTTTATCTATAGCTGTTTTAGCTAGACTATTAGCCATAACTCCTATTCCCGTACCACCCATTTCTAGAGCAGATAGCATAGAAGCTTGATCTACTCCTTTTGCACCGCCTGAAATCACTTGTATTCCTTGTTGCGCGCAATTGTAAGCAAGCCTCCTAGTATACTCTAATGCTGTATTGTCTACGTTACGAGAGCCAACAACTGCTAACCCTCCTCTGGAGAGTAATTGTTGATTTCCCACCTCATATAAGATTGCAGGAGCTTGATATCTTAATCTATTTTTAAGGACTTGAGGATACTCAGGATCTCCTCTTCCTATTATCCATAATCCTTGATTTGTCCACTTTTCAACTGCTAAACCCAACATTACACCTCGATTGAGTAAGGCTAATATACGATGAGATTCTAATTGGTTAATTTCTAATTGGGGAAGTTTATCCTGAATTGTTGAATCAAGTAGATCTTGGGGAGTTAAGTCATTTTCATGTAACCAACTTGCTAGATTGTTATATTCTCCCAAGCTTAAAGGTTTTGGCTCTATTGTTCGGGATGAGCCAAAGCTAGCACACAAGAGTAGCATTGCTTGAGTATTACAAGAGAGAATATGATTGTTCATGATTGCGATCGCAAATTCCAATAAAATAGTACTAATATATTATTCAACTTGATAATGAATTAAGTGCTAATGCTACAGGAAAAACTCTACCACTACCAGTACTACGTAAGAGTGCAGCAATTACAGTAAATGTCCAACGAGAATCAACCATGTCATCAACCAAAAATACTGCACTAGAGTTAATTTGGCTGGTATCTATCTCAAATACACCATCTAAATTATGAGTTTGTTGATAACTATTGTTCATTTGCTTTTGGGGTCTATTTTGCCTAATTTTAATTACTGCGGTTTTGAAAGGTAAGTCCAATTTATGAGCAAGTCTTTGAGCAAAATTAGATACTAATTGAGGACGAGTTAAAGAAGGTACACAGGTTATCCAAGTTGGTGTAGGTTGAGGTTGCCAACGTTGAATCATCTCTACTGTTCCTTGTACCAAGTTATCATCAAAATAATTATCTTGATATTTTCCTCGTTGTACTAATTCTCCCCAGCCAGCATCACCCCATAAGGATAGAGCTTTTCCTGTTTCTGCTTGTAATTCTGGTTTGATGTTTCCCGAAAATCCGTAAGTTGGTAATGCTTGGGATGCCCACCTTTTACGAACGTGAGTTCGACAAAATCAAAAAACAGCAGGAGGTAGAGCAGGCAAGCCTTTAGGTTCTAGATCAAGGGAAGGCTTTTGCGGTAAATAAGTGTAGGCAATCAAGCCAGCAAAGAGATTGACCAGGAAGTTCCAAACACTTCGATGTCTCGAATGTTCTATTTGAGAGATGTTCTTGAGTTGGTCATTGACAGTTTCAATTAGGGAACGCTTACGTAACAAAATTTTGTCCATGAGCTTAACTAATTTCTGCTTCATGTTTTTCTTGTGGCGCGTAATTAGCTGTAGTCCTTGTTCGTATAGCTTTTCAAACAGTTCTTGAGAGATGTAACCTCGGTCTCCAAATAGTTGACCGATGATATCCTGAGTCAGCTCAGGAACTGGTTTACGGTCATCAGTATTTCCTGGAGTAAGCTTGAAAGCTAACAATTCTCCTTGGTCGTTGATAATTAGGTGCAGCTTAAAGCCATAATGCCAGCCTACAGAATTTTTGCCCCATCCCACTAATCCCTCGAAGACTCGATGAGAACGACTACGACTGGGACAACAGACTTCTATGGGAGTAGAATCGATAAAGCTAATCCCTGTCACTTCTCCTTTTCTGGTCTGTAAAAAACAACATAACAGCATCATCGACCAGGGCATTAGTTCTACGAAACGATTATAGCTAACCAGATTTGGAAAAGCTTTTTTCCAATGAGGTCTCACTTGTAAGGTATAGAATTCCTTGAATGTTCGATAACCACTTCCATGAAAAGCGATCGCTATGGTCATCACTTCACTTAAACTCATACGAGAGCTACATCTTCTTTCCCCTGTAACTGCGGTTAACTGAGGAATCGAGCGACAATGTTTTTCAAAACTTTGATAGAAATCATCTACATCACAAAAAATTTCTGTAAGATCAAGGCGAGATTTTATTTCCATAGCTGGGACGAGCGAAAACACCACTTTGAGCCATTGTCTCAGCTTTCTTTTTTATCTACAAATTTTCGTCGAACTCACGTTTTACGAGGTTCAATAATGCGATCGCTCCGACGAAGATATAGAATAGCATCATTGACCGTCTTTGTTAAATAATTAGTTGGTAATAAACTGCGCCCCAAACAAACTGCACATTTACCACAGGGTTGAGGATGAGGATCGTCTAAAGCATTTGCCAGAAAAGCCATTAAACATTCGCTACTTTCCCTGTATTCTTGCATTTGTGCTTGTTCTTGACGACGAATTTTGATTAATTCTGCGATCTTTTGAGTATCTGGCTGATAATTAATTGCTGTGGCATACCATTTTGAACCTTGCTTCGTTACAGGTGCGGGGGATTCCAAAGAAAGTAGTTTTAATACCTTCTCAATTTTGCCTTTAGAGAGATTTAATTGTTGTTGTAATTGAGGTACAGAATAACCATCTTCTGCTTCGTTGAGTGCTTCCAAAACTTTTTTTGTACGTGTTTGTGGCGGAAAAGCATTGTTAATAAAATAGTTAGTAATTTCATCGTCTTCTTTGCCATTGAGGAGAATACCATAGGCTTGTTCTACTGCTCTACCTGCTCGCCCTACTTGCTGATAATAATGAACTACAGAGCCAGGACGTTGATAATGAATGACAAAGGCTAAATCGGGTTTATCAAAACCCATTCCTAAAGCTACAGTTGCAACTAAAACTTTAATTTCATTGCTTAAAAGTTGATCTTCTAATGTTTCTTTGACTTCTTTCTCTAATTGACTATGATAAGCCTTGGCACTAATGTTTTGAGATAATAACCAGCCTGTGAGTCTCTCAGTATCCGCAACAGTTAGAGTATAAATAATTCCACTACCATCAATATTAGGTAAAGTTTCTGCCAGCCAAGCCATTCTTTGTGGTTGACTAGGAAGATAAATATTTTGCAGTTGTAGGCTATTTCTGGTTAAAGTCCCCCTGAATATCTTAAGACTTGAACCCAGTTGATTGACAATATCTTCTACTACTCGATTATTAGCTGTGGCAGTAGTAGCTAAAACAGGAATATTGGACGGAAGTGCTTGTAAAATTCTAACTATGCGTCGATAGTCAGGACGAAAATCATGACCCCAATCAGATATGCAATGGGCTTCATCAACTACAAATAAGCCAATATTTCCCGATAAAGGTAATAAAGTATTTTCCAAAAAATCTTGATTTGCCAATCTTTCAGGAGAAATCAAGAGAATATCTATTTGATTATTCAGTAATTTCGCTGCAACTTCTTGCCATTGTTGTGGGTTACTTGAATTGACAGTAGCAGCTTTAATTCCCATTCTTTCTGCTGCTGCAATTTGATTGCGCATTAATGCTAGTAGAGGTGATATTAAAAGAGTTACACCTGCTCCTCGATCGCGGAATAACTTCGTTGCCATAAAATATACTAAACTTTTTCCCCATCCTGTTCGCTGCACCACTAACAATCGAGATTTATTTTGTAATAATTCTGCAATTGCTTCCCACTGTCCATCTCTAAAATTAGCGTCAGGGTTGTTAATCGCCTTTTTTAGTAGTGATAATGCCTGATTTTTCATTATGGGTTGTCTTCACTAGCATTACATTTACAAGATAATTTAGCTAAAATTACTAATGCTCTGCTTATGAAGAAACAAAAGTTCAAAACAAGGCAAAAATAGATAAATATTGTTAATTAAAAGACTGATAATTTTATTTTCTCCTTAAAAATAACAATTTCAGCCAAATTAAGAGATCGATCGATGTTTAATTGCTGTAATATGAGTTGAACAAAAATTAATTTAAATTCTACTTACGATGAATCAGAACAAAGAAGATGATCGCGCTGTTCGACATTAGAGTTATTTTGCAGATAATTCTGCATCAAAGAACAAACCTGACTCATTAACTGTTCAAAAGAATCGATCCGCCACAATTTAATTTCTCCAGTTGCCCCTGCTGTAGCTAGTAAGTTGCCTTTTGAGTTTAAATTAATACTATTGATACTAGATTTATGGGCTGTCCAGGTTGCTAGAGATTCTCCACTATCCAAATCCCAAAGTTGAACATAACCGCGATCGTCACTGCTAATAATTGTCTTTCCATCAGGGCTATAGGTCAAAGAAGTAACTTTGGCCTCGTAAACGTGTAGAGGAGATTTGGTAGTATTATCTTCAACGTTCCAGAGACGAATTGTGCTATCTTGACCACCACTAGCAATCCAGTTACTATCAGGGCTGAAAGCAACAGTATAGACTTCTCCTATATGATCTTGAAATATGTTGGTTAAGCGTCGATTTTGCCAATCCCAAGTAATTACAGTGCCGTCTTGACTGGCACTAGCGAGGAATTTACCATCAGGACTGAAACTAAGGTCGTGGACTAAACCGTTATGTCCCGATAATTCTGTGAGCGATCGATCGGCTATATCCCAGAGTTTGATTACGCCATTTGCTCCTGCCATAGCTAGCACTCGATTATCAGGGCTAAAAATGATACTCTCTTGAGAACTAATCTGAGTTGGTAATTGCTGGAATAATTCACCCCGCAAATTCCAGATACGGACAATCCCATCTTCACTACTACTAGCTAGCAATGTACTATTAGCACTAATATTAATACTGGTTACTGGTGCTGAATGGGGTGTCAGTTCTGATAACAGTTTCCCTTGTGAGTTCCAAATACGGACAATCCCATCGTCTCCACCACTAACTAATAATTTACCATCAGGGCTAAAAACTAAATCATGAACTGATTGGTTATCCCCTTGCCATGCTGCTGACTCTGGATTTTGTAGAGTCCACAAACGAGTAGTACCGTCATCCCCCGAACTCGTTAATAATTTGCTATCTTTGCTAAAGCTAACACTTCTAACGGGACCTGTATGTCCTCTAAATTCTGATATCTGTTGACCTTGTAAGTCCCAAACCCTGGCAGAACCATCTTCCCCTGCACTAGCGATCGCCTGACTATCGGGACTAAATGCTATATTCCAGAGGCGTTGTCTATCTGCTCGCCAAGATGTTAGTAGCTGATATTGTCGATTCCAAATGTGGATAAAACCATCATCTCCAGCAGAAGCAATTAACTGACCATCAGGACTAAAGATTACTCTCCAACTATGGACGGGAAATTCTTGTAATAATTTACCCTGAAGATCCCAAATACGAATGGTTTTATCTGCTCCCGAAGTAGCAATTAATCGATCGTCAGGGCTAAAACTCACACTTTTAACCATTTCTCGATCTGCTTGCCATCGCCTTAACTCTTTTCCCTGCAAGTCCCATAAAGCAACAGCCCCATCTTTTCCTCCAGCAGAGACAATCGATCGACCATTGTTACTAAAACTGACATTACGTACTTGACCTATATGACCTTGCCAGTCAACTAGCTTGTCTCCTTGGAAGTTCCATAAAATAATGCTACCGTTTTGGGATGCACTAGCTAATAAATCTCGATTGGGACTAAAAGATAAACTGCGAACTCGCTTAGTATCTGCTTGCCAAGATGCTAACTCCTCCCCCTGCAAACTCCACAGGCGAATTATACCGTTGTCTTCCGCGCTACCAATTAAACTGCTTTGAGGATTCAAACTACTTCTAACGGGTACAGTAGACCCCTGCATTCGGTTCACTTCTTTGACTTGATAAACCGACCATTGTAACGTTCCTGTCACTTCTTCTTGTAACTTTTTCGGGGGCTTGATGAGACGCAATAATGGATGTTGTAAAGCTTTTCCTGCCCTTAAACTAGATACCATAGCATCTAAAGAGCGGATTGAGTTTAAATCAAGTCTAGCCGATTGTCTAGAGTCCCTGCTTTGATTAATTTTATCGCTTCTTTGTGCTAACAAAAGTGAAATAGCCAAGGTGCTTAAGGCAATAATAATAGTGATCGCAATACGCCAACGCCAGCGACTATTGAATTTTTTGCGGGCGACGCTAAGCTTAACAAATTCTGTTTCTACTTGATTAAACCAATTATCTTCAGACTGAAGTATTTGCTCAAGTAAATCTAAACGAGGGTTAGCATTCCACAAGAAACGTCTAAATTTATCTTTTTCTTGCCAATCAAAAGCTGCGGGGGTTAAAAGACGCTGTAAAACTAAATTATCTTGTTGCTCTCCCTGTTGTAACCAATCCTGTAATTTATCCCAACCTCTGACGAGAAAATCGTGGGCAGGTTCATAATATATACGATCTGATTCGGTTTCTTTTCCAGTGACAATTAAACGAGTTGCAATGAGACAATTTAATACTCGATCGACTCTTTTATTTTCTGCTTCACTAGCATATATCAGTTCGGGCTTTAATACCCTGCGTTTAATGGCTTCTCCTCCTTGAATTTCCACCATCCGCAACATGACTCGGTGCATAGTTTGGCGATGGGCATCATCGGGTAAATTATCATATTCTTGATTAGCTCTTCTGGTTAGAGATCCAGCTACTCCACCTTGTTTTTCAAAGTTAGCATCTACGGTTAAAGCTCGCTCTTGTTGTCCTTCTTCTAACCAAGCACGATGGAGATTGATATACATTTCACTGAGGGTAAAAGAAAGTAGCGGTAAAGCCCCAGGCATTTGCGCTACTTCATCCACTAGACGATCGACTAAATTGGCTGGTTCAAAATACAATGCCATTTCTGTAGCGGGTTTTTCGACTACATCTCTTAATTCGTCGGGGCGCATAGCACGCACTACAAAGCGAGCATTTCCCCAATGGGGTTGTAAGGCTGAGGTGAGAAATCTGGGTTCAAAATCGGAGCGTAGAGTAATAATTAGGCTGACTTGAGGACATTCTTGGATTATATGGGCTAATTTTTGGATAAATTGCTCCCATGGTTCATCTGATTCTGGTTTGGTGTTGTCTTGTTTATTTCCTTGATGGGCAGTACCCATCCTACTGATTAATTCTTCAAATTGATCGATCGCAATTAAAAGTCTTTTCTCAGGATTTTGTTGACTCCAAGATTGAATTGCAGAGATAAATTGATGAGAATTATGTTTAAGGCGATCGCTAAGAATGGCTGTGTTTTCATTTTGTTGTTGTAATTTAGGACTAAGTTCGACTAAAATCCTGGCGAGGGAACGATAAGGATTAACCCCTGGGCGAATGGGTGGGAGAATTTGCCATTTATCTGTTTGTTGCTCTTGTAGATAGGGAATTAAACCCGCTTTGACTAAACTGGATTTTCCTGAACCTGAAATGCCTAAGACTACGGTTAATTGTTGTTGGGGTGAAGCAACGTGAGCAAATAAATCTTCGATAACTTCTTGTCTGCCAAAAAAGAACTGAGAATGTCTGGCTTCAAAGGATTCTAAACCGCGATAGGGATTATTTTCTTTATCTAGTTTGGGGGCGGGTTTAAGTTGTGGTTCGATATCTGGTAGTTTGAAGATATACTCTCCGCGATCGTGTTTAGTTAAGGGAAAAAAGCCTGGTGTTTGTCTTTCCTGGGAATTCTGTTCAACATAATTTCGCAAGTATAAATAGAGTTCGGGAGTGGTAATGACTCCATCAGCAATTAAATCTGCCTGGCGATCGCCCAAGGCTTTAATTAATCCTTCAGCAAAGGGGGAATGTTGTTTATCTGTATCCAAGTCACGATTATTGAGAAAATCGAGAGCTTCTTGATTATGGGCAGCCGAGGTGATAACTTGCCAAGCAGGATATTTAATAAAACGATAGTAATGTTCCCAATGAATAGTTTGGGGAATGGGGATTAATTTACGAGTACTCGCCCAACGAAAACTGCCAGCAAAACAACAGTCGAGTATTACTAACAGATGTCTGCATTCCAATTGGGATAACCAGTGGTTTAAATCTCCCATTCTGATTAAAGAATCTGCATGATTAATATCTCCATCCTGGGGTACTAAATAACCTTCTAATCCTCGATCGCTACTACGAGCAATACCATGTCCGGCAAAATAGATTAACAGGCGATCGCTTTTTGTCGGTTTAATTTGATGGGGCAGCAGATCGGTAAATAAACTTGTAAGACTCGCTTGGGTTGCGTAGCGATCTATTGTTACTCCAGTCTTTAAACGAGGATGAACTAACTGATATTGATAACTGTCTTGGAGGATAGTCGCGATCGCTATGGCATCGGGAACGGCAGTTTTGAGGTGGGCAACCCCATTATGATATTCGTTAATACCAATGACAATGGCTAAACTTCTCGAAAATTCAGTCATTTTCTTTTCCTTAAGTTTTGCCGACTAAATTAAGCGTTATTTATTACTAGGAAAATTAAGGGAAGTCTTATGCAGTAATGTAAATTTTGTCAAGTTTTTTCAAATTGGTATTAGCAAACAGCGATCGCTTAATTTTCGATAACTAGCAGCTTGTTGATTTCTACATCGAGACGGGGAAAGGTAACAGGATGAATGATTCCTGTAGTTAATTCGGCACAGTTTTGATAAGCATCGCTTTGAGGTTGGGTGAATACCCACAGTTTTTTATGAGGTAAATCGATTACCCAATATTCAGAAATACCATTACGAGCATAGGTAACTGTTTTTTCTTCTAAATCTTTCTTTAAAGTGCGATCTGCTACTTCGATTAACCAATAGATATCTTCAGGATAAGGATGACGAGTCAGGTAGTTAGTGTATGGAGAAGCAACTATGGCAATATCTGGTTCGGGTTCGGAATTATCTAAAGTAATGGGATGGGCTTCTCTAATCACGGCTTTTCCTCGCAAAAGTTCTCTCAGATATTCCGCCACTGAATAGTTAGTAGATGTATGCAAAGGTCCTTCTGGACTCACCTCGATTATTTCTCCTTCCAATAATTCTACGAGTTTATCTTCTAATAACCCTATTTCGATCATTTGATGATATTCTGCTACCGACCATTTATAAAGTGTTTTCATTATCTGGGTTGTTTAATTCTTATAATGCTTATCTTGTATTTTAAATTTTACTGATAGCCGAAAATAATTGAAGATTTAGAGAAAGAGCTTCGCTAGATATTGTGAATTGGTTAACGTCTAGATACTTGATGCCTTTAAGAAAGATGTAAGCTTAGTAAAAAAAATCAAAAAAGCTCGCTAAGGCTCGCTAAAAAGGTCAAAGAAAAAAAGTGTAGAAAGCAAAAGAGAAAACGTGCAGAGGTTTATGTAGGCCTGAGAGCGACACACACAACACGAAAACCGATACTGCCTAAATCGAAGACGTACCTATCGCGACTCCGATACGCAGAACGGCAGATATCGGGATCATAGAAATAAGAACCGCCACGCACTACTTTACCCCTACTTTCGCTCGATAACCAAGCACTACCATCAATAGGTGCGCCATTATAATCTTTATGCCAATCATCTTCACACCATTCCCAAACATTTCCGTGCATATCGTATAATCCAAAATTATTAGGGGGAAATATTCCTACTTTTGTTATTTTCTCTTGAGATTTTTCCGTTGCTTCTGCTTCATATTGCTTACTTGTATTGTAATTGGCTAATTTTCCCGTCACTGTTGCTCCAAAATAAAACGGGGTTTTCGTTCCTGCACGGGCTGCATATTCCCATTCCGCCTCGCTAGGTAATCGATATTCTGTTCCTGTTTGTTGGGATAATTGATGACAAAATTCCTTGGCATCATCCCAAGAGATATTTGCTACAGGATGTAATGGGTTTTCTCTAAAAGGTGCAGGATTATTACCCATAATTGCTTGCCATTGCTCTTGGGTAACAGGATATTTACCCATAAAAAAGGGTTGAATTTTTATTAAGTGCTGGGGTTGTTCACTCCTGAAACCCTCCCACTTAAATTTTTTAATCAACCTCTCTATTTCTGCCTCTTCAGTTCCCATTAGAAATTCACCTCCAGGAATCGCAACCATTTCTAGCTCAACACCATTCCCCAAATCCTCAATCAAGTATCTCACCTCTTTAGTAGTTCGGTTATTTACTTCCCCTCTAGAATTGACTATCACTACTTCAAAAGAGAACTTCTTGATGGAAACTTTGAATTTATAATCAAATTCTGCTTGTTCTAAAATCGTCTGAGAAATTTCTGCAACCTCAGTAGCACTTAATTCAAGTTCTGACTGAAATTCTTTTAGTTGCGTTTCAATTTCTTCATTAAAAGGATAATACCCTTGCTCAATAAATTTAGTTAAAACAGTTATATAGTCTTCTTTTACTTGTTTAAGCTTCTCTAATTGTTTCTGTTTAGCCAATTCAGCTTTTTCGATCGCAGTCTGTTCAAGCTGTATATTTCTAGATATTTCATCATCTCTAATTTTCTTAGCTTTAGATTCTGAAATGCCCAGTGTCTTAGCCAATTTAGTTAATTTATAATCTTCAATGAGATTTATTTTATGGTTTTCATCAATCGCCTCTGTAACTGCTTGACGAAATGTTGCTTCAACATCGGGAAAACTTTCAGTAGAACTATTTCCAGATTCAACACTAAGATTTTTATCCTCTAAGTTATTGTCAGGTTCAGGAATAACTGTTTTTATTTCAGTTATTGCCACTGGCAAACTACGATCGAATCTATTGGCATCAATAAAAGGAATTTGTTTACTATTAGTTGCTCGCTTCACATTTTCTCGTACATATTCAAATAGTTCTCCTGCTGTCACAATGCCATCATTATTTTCATCTGCTTTCCCTCGCATCCCTTCCAAAATGAAATGAGTAAACACACCATGCCCACCACCCCATTGTTTACCTTCTTGAGATAATTGAGTTGCTTCTGCTGAAGTAACAATAGCAATCCCACCTTTAAAGTTATTAAGTTGCTGTAAGTATCGAGTCACCTGGTCAGAATTATTATTAATGCTTCTATTTTCTACATTATTAATATCTCTGTAGTTAATTCCTCCACTATGGCAAGTATCAGCTAGGATAATCACTTTTTTAGCTTTGATAGTTTTTTTTAGAGCAGAATTAATCGCTTCCATTTCTAAAGCAGTACCCGAAATATCATCATGCTCTGTATCGTGGGTAAGAAGATACTTATTTTCAGGAAGATCGAAATCTGGCGCACCATGACAAGCAAAATAAATTAGTACTAAATCTTCTGAATTTGGTTTTTTCAAAAAAGTATTTAGAGCCTTACGAATGTTACGGGTTGTGGCTTGTTGATTAATTAGTAGTTTAATATTATTTTTAGGAAAATCACCATAATTATTGCTCTGTAATAACTCATAAAGCTCTTCTGCATCCCGATGGGCATAATCCAGATTCCACGGCTGATATTTATACTCAGAAATGCCAACAATGACCGCCCATTTCTCTATATTCCGATAACGTTCTACGGGGATTAATTTTCTCTCCTGCACCTTACTCTCGCTTATTACTATATTCTTGAGATAGCAATTTCTAACTACATATTATCAAGTGCGATCGCGAGATTGTAGTTTTATTGAACTTAACATGATTTCAATTACTATTTATTAGACCTCTTGCAAAAATAAATTTAAAATCAAAACTAATAGCTTCTGCCTTCTGCCCTCTGCCTCCTGCCTACACTCAACCAGGATTTTGGAGACTTATGCAAGAGGTC
>JAAUYH010013704.1_pt1 | contig 24168 bp, 21 predicted proteins | sample 7278061 | NCBI WGS metagenome assembly JAAUYH01 (sample SAMN14350203, study PRJNA611818) | marine sediment metagenome | isolation source: surface marine sediment (0.6m) | place: French Polynesia: Moorea | collected 2018-08 | reverse complement strand
TCGTAGATCCAGGAGAGCGACTCCAGATAGCGCTCGAAGGCGCGGCCGTGGCCTTGCTGGCCGGGGAAGTTGGCGCCGTCGGCGATCCACACGGTGATCGCCTTGGACCCCAGTTGCCTGCCGATCTCGATGCATTCGATGTTGTGGGCGACGGCCTGCTCGCGCACCGACATGTCGGTGTGGGTCAGCGAGCCGAACTTGTAGCTGAGCGCCTGGTCCGGCTGGTCCTGGAAGGTGTTGGAGTTGACCGCGTCGAAGCCGAGGCCCAGCGACTGCGCCGTTTCGCGCAGGGCGCCGTAGTCGTCGACCTTGTCCCACGGGAAATGCGGCGAGACCGTCGGCGTGCCCCGCACCAGCTGTTGGATGACGGCGCAGTCCTCCAGCTTCTCGAACACGTTGCGCGGCTCGCCCGGCCCGGGAAAGCGCGCAAATCGGGTGCCGCCGGTCCCCACGCCCCAGGTCGGGATCGCGACCCCGAAGGACTGCACCTTGCCGGTGATGGTCTCGATGTCGATGCCGCTACGAGCCAGCCGGTCGCCCAGAGAGCGGTAGTCCGTGTCCAGATCTGCCTGTGTCGCGGCGTTGGCGCGCTCGATCAGAGCGGCGTCGATCGGTGTGCCCCCCATACCTGCCTCTTGTTTCCGGCTCGCTCGCCGCCCGGTCTTGTCGCCGGTTTGGTGCCCAATCCTAGCGCGCGAAGGCGCCCGCGTTGCCGGCATCGACATTCAGTGCGTTGCCGGTCGATTTCCCCGAGACGTCGCTTGCGAAGAAGTATACCGCCTCTGCGATGTCTTGGGGCAGAACATTGCGCTTCAGCAGCGACCGCTGGCGGTAGTACTCCTCCAGTTCCGACTCGGCCACACCATAGGCCTTGGCGCGGGCCGCACGCCATTCGCCGGACCAGATCCGCGAGCCTTGCAGCACGGCATCCGGATTGACCGTATTGGCGCGGATGCCATGGGGCGCGCCCTCAAGGGCCAGGCAGCGTGTCAGGTGCACCGCCGCCGCCTTGGCGCTGCAATAGGCCGACGCCCCGGGTGAGGCCGCCAGCGCATTCTTGCTGCCGATGGTGATGATCGAGCCGCCCAGACCCTGCGTCTTCAGGATCGAGAAGCCGTCGCGCGAGACCAGGAACGCGCCCTTTGCCAGCACCCCCATGTTGCGCTCCCACATCTCCGAGGTCGTCTCCTCGACCGGCGCGGAGCTGGCGAGGCCGGCATTGGCCACGATGATATCCAACCCGCCATAGGCATCGACCGAAGCCTCCACTACGGCGCGGACGTCGGCCTCGTCGGTCACGTCTCCGCCCAGGCTGCGCACCCGGTCGGACCCGAATCGCCCGGTCAGCCCGGCAGCCACCTCGGCGAGCGGCTCCTCGGCGATATCCGTCAGCACGACACAGGCGCCCTCGCCCAGGAACCGTTTGGCGACCGCGCCACCGATGCCGCCGGCGGCCCCGGTCACCAGCGCGATGCGGCCGGCCAAGCTCTTCGGCGGCGGCAGGCGCTTCAGCTTGGCCTCCTCCAGGAGCCAGTACTCGATGTCGAAGGCCTCCTGCTCGTCGAGGCCGGTATAGGTGTCGATCGCCGAGGCCCCGCGCATCACGTTGATGGCGTTGACATAGAATTCCGAGGCGATGCGCGCCGTCGGCTTGTCCTTGGCGAAGCTGATCATCCCGACCCCTGGCACCAGATAGATCACCGGATTGGGATCGCGCATGGCCGGGCTGTCCGGGTGCCGGCAGCGATCGTAATAGGCCGCGTAGTCGGCCCGATAGGCCTCAAGCGCCGCGTCGAGCGCCGCATCGTCGGCATCGGCCGGCAGAACCAGCGGCCGGATTTTGGTGCGCAGGAAATGGTCCGGACAGGACGTGCCGAGCGCCGCCAGCGGCTCGAGGTCCTTGGAGCCGACGAACTGGGTCACCACCTCGCTGTCGTCGAAATGACCCACCTTCGGCTCGTCGCGGCCGATGCGCCCCCGGATCCGGGGCATCAGTCGCCGGGCCGTCAACCGGCGATCGGCCGCCGCCGCGGCCGGGACACGCACACCACCGAAGGCCGCCGCCGACGCCTGCCGGTCCAACCAGTCCTGCGCCTTCTGGATGATCCTGAGCGTGGTCTCGTAACACGCCTTCCCGTCCTCGGCCCAGGTGAACAACCCGTGGCCGCCGAGCACGACGCCCACATGATGCGGGTTCTCCCGAGCCAGCGCCTCCAGCTTCAGGCCGAGGTCGTAGCCGGGCCGCTGCCAGGGCAGCCAGCCGATCTCGTCGCCGTAGATCTCAGCCGTCAGCGCCTTGGAATTGCCCGCCGCGGCGACCGCGATCACCGCGTCGGGATGCATGTGGTCGACATGCCGATAGGGCAGATAGGCATGCAGCGGCGTGTCGATGCTGGCGGCGCGCGGGTTCTGGTTGAACGTGCAATGCGGCAGCAGGCCGACCATCTCGTCCTCGTGGTCGAGGCCGCGATAGCGGCCCTTCATCTGCGCCAGCTTGTCCATGTAGAGCGTGGCGAAGCCGTCGAGCCCCATGCTGCCGAGGTCGCCGCCGGACCCCTTGACCCAGAGGATCTCGACCTCGTCGCCGGTCAACGGGTCCTCCATCGGCACCTTTGCCGAGGTGTTGCCGCCGCCGTAATTGGTGATGCGCTTGTCCGCGCCCAGCAGGTTCGACCGGTAGCGCAGCCGTTCCGGCTCGCTCATTGCCGACGCCAGTTCATCGTCCCAGAGATTGGCGAGCGGTTCCGTTGCTGCCGTCATCGCAGTGTCCTCGCGACGTTTCCCCCGATCAGGATGACGCAGCATCCGAGGCGAAGTCAATCAAGTTCGATCATAATCTGTCGTATCTTGCTCATGTTGCGACGCAATATGATTGAATATGATTGACAGCGATCGGTATCCCACCAAGACTGCGTGCGATGGGAGTCCGCATGCACGAACGCCAGAGGCATTCCGCGATCCTGCGTGCCGTGTCCGAACGCGATCTGGTCACGGTGGCCGAGTTCGTCGATCTGCTGGGTGCCTCGCCGGCCACGATCCGGCGCGATCTCAACCAGCTCGACGCCAGCGGCCAGCTGCGCAAGGTGCGGGGCGGGGCCGAGGCGCTGGAGCCGTTCGCGACGCGCAGGCTGGACGCCAACCGGTTCGACGACAGCCGACCGCTCCACGCCGAGCGCAAGCGGGCGATCGCCCGCAGGGCGGCGGAGCTGGTCGACGACGGCGAGTCGATCATCGTCAATGGCGGCACCACCACCTATCGCATGGCGGATCACCTCGCCGGCCGCGGCCTTCAGGTCCTGACCAATTCCTTCGCCATGGCCAGCCGGCTGATGACCCTGGGCGGCAACCGCGTGGTCCTGCCGGGCGGCGAGATCTATGCCGAACAGCAGCTGGTGCTGAGCGCCTATGAGCGCGACACCACCATCGACCACTTCTATGCCTCGAAGCTGTTCATGGGCGCCTATGCGGTCCGCGCTCACGGGCTGATCGAATCCGACCCGCTGCTGGTCAAGAGCGAGCAGAAGCTGATCCGCCAGACCGAGGAGCTGATCGTCCTGGTCGACAGCAGCAAGTTCCAGCCACGGGGCAGCCTGATCTTCTGCCCGCTGAGCAGAATCGACCGTCTGATCACCGATGACGGCGCGCCGGCCGAAGCGCTCGAGATGCTGGATCAAGCCGGCATCGACGTGATCGTCGCGCCCACCGATGGCACACCCGCCGACACGGGAGGTGAGTGAGGCCGAACGACCCAACCAACAACGAACCAGGGAGGATTTTCACGAATGTTGCGGACCCAGCGCCCGGCCGTCTGATGGCGACCGACAAGTTCGCCTTCACCATGCGGCTCCATCCGGGTCAGGCCGAGGAGTATGAGCGCCGCCATGACGAGATCTGGCCGGAGCTTGCCGCGCTGCTGAGGCAGTCGGGCATCAGCGACTATTCGATCTTCCTGGACGAAGACACGGGCGTGCTGTTCGGCGTGCTGCGCCGCACCCCCGACCACACCATGGACAGCCTGCCGGAGACCGAGATCATGCAGCGCTGGTGGGCCTACATGGCCGATATCATGGAGACCCAGCCGGACAACAAGCCGGTGGTCACGCCGCTGCGCCAGGTGTTCCACCTGTCATGAGCATCGCCGTCCTCGATGTCGGAAAGACCAATGTGAAGCTGGTCGTGCTCGACCGGGACGGGCGCGAGTTGTACAGCGCCACGCGCCCGAACCGGTACCGGCCGGGACCGCCCTACCCCCATTGCGACGTCGAGGCTCTCTGGGGCTGGCTGATCGACGAGCTCGCCGGAGTGGCGCGGGAGCACACCATCGAGACGCTGGTTCCCGTCGCGCACGGCGCCTGCTCGGTGCTGATCGGCGAGGACGATCTGGCGATGCCGGTCCTGGACTACGAGCACGACGGTCCGGACGGCATCCATGCCGCCTATGCCAATGCCGTCGATCCCTTCTCCGAGACCCTGACGCCGCTGCTGCCGCTGGGCCTCAATGTCGGCAAGCAGGTCTTCTGGCAGCGGCACGCCTTCCCGGAGATGTTCGCACGCGCCAGGCACCTGCTGATGTGGGCGCAGTACTGGAGCTGGCGCCTGACCGGCGTCGCCGCCTCGGAGGTCACCTCGCTCGGCTGCCACACCCACCTGTGGCGCCCCGGGGCGGGAACGCCCAGCCAATTCGCCGACCGGGAAGGCTTCGCCGCGCTCCTGCCACCGCTCAGGCCGGCCTGGGAGTCCCTGGGTCCACTGCGTCGGGAAATCCTCCGCGCGACCGGGCTCAACCCCTCTTGCCGCGTGCTCTGCGGAATCCACGACAGCAACGCGTCCTATCTGGCGCACATCGTTCGAAAGGAGCCACCTTTCGCCGTGGTGTCGAGCGGCACCTGGATCATCTGCATGGCCGCAGGCGGCGACATCGGCAGGCTGGATGAGACCCGGGACATGCTCGCCAATGTCGACGCGACCGGCGCGCCGGTCCCCTGGAGCCGGTTCATGGGCGGCCGAGAGTACGCGGCCATCGCCGGAGAAGCCGACGCCGATCACCCGGTGGCAGAGGCCGACGTTCAGGCGCTGATCGACGGCGCTGTTTTCGCCGCGCCCAGCTTCGCTCCGGACAGCGGTCCGTTTCAGGGCCGCCAGGGTCACATCGTCGGCGATCTCCCCGACACCTCGGCGGCGCGCGCCGCGCTGGCGGCACTCTATTGCGCCCTGGTGACGGCCGACTGCTTCGCGCGCATGGGAGCGGCGGGCCCGCTCTTCGTCGAGGGGCGGTTCGCGCGCAATCCGGCCTATCTGGGCCTGCTCGCCGCACTTCGACCCTCGCAACCGGTGTTCGCTGCCGACGAGGGCACCGGCACGGTGGCCGGCGCCGCCCGGCTCGTCGCCTGGGGGTCCGAGGCGGGCGTCAGGTCAACCGAGTCGACGCCGGTCGCAGCGATGCCGATCGCCGGGCTGCAGGCCTACCAGCAGAAATGGAGCCGGATGGCATGACCGTGTCCCCGCAGACCCGCCAGGTCGGCCCGGCGCTGGTGTCACCGGACGGAACCGCTATGCTGAAGTCGCAAGCCGGCGCCGGAGAGCACGGCGGCAAGGGGGAGGTGGAGCGCATGGCCGACGCGCCGGCCGTCCAGCTTGCCGGGATCGGCAAATCGTTCCCCGGTGTCCAGGCCTTGAGCGACGTCCATTTCGACGTGCGGCCCGGCGAGGTGCACGCGCTGCTCGGCGAGAACGGCGCCGGGAAATCCACCCTCATCAAGATCATGTCCGGCGTCTACCAGCCCGACTCCGGAAGCATCCGGGTAGACGGTCAGGAGATCCGCTTCGACAACCCGCATGATGCCCAGTCCGCCGGCATCGCGACGATCTATCAGGAACTGCTGCTGTTCCCGGAGCTTACCGTCGCGGAGAACATCTTCATGGGCCATGCGCCGCGCACCCGCTGGGGCGGCATCGATTGGCGGTCCATGCGCGAGCAGGCCAAGCGCTTCCTGGCATCGCTCGACATCCACGACCTCGACGTCGGCGCAATCGTCGGCTCGCTGACCGTCGGCAACCGGCAACGCGTTGAGATCGCCAAGGCGCTGTCCCAGAACGCCCGCGTCCTGATCATGGACGAGCCCACCGCGGCCTTGACCGAGCACGACGTGAAGCGCCTGTTCCACATCGTCGGCCTGCTGCGCGAGCGCGGCGTCGGCGTGGTCTATATCAGCCATCGGCTGGAAGAGATCTTCGTGGTCGCCGATCGGGTCACGGTCCTGCGCGACGGCGAGTATGTCGCCACCAAGCCGGTCGCCGAGACCGACCATGACGATCTGATCAGCATGATGGTCGGCCGCCGGATCGACACCCTGTTTCCGAAGCTGGACGCGACGATCGGCGAGCCGGTGCTGGAGGTCGTGAACCTGACGCGGCCGCCGACCACCTTCGACGTCAGCCTGACCGTGCGGGCCGGCGAGATCGTCGGCCTTGCCGGGCTTGTCGGCTCGGGCCGCAGCGAGCTGGCCCAGGTCGTCTTCGGCATCACGCCCGCCGCCTCCGGCGAGATCCGGCTGGACGGCCGCCCGGTGCGCATATCCAGCGCCGGCGACGCCAAGGCGCTCGGGATCGCCTACGTGCCGGAGGATCGCGGCCTGCAGGGCCTGGTCCGGCCGATGACGCTGTCGGAGAACGTCTCCATGGCCGTGCTGTCGCGGGTGGCGAAGGGCCCGTTCATCGACGGCCGGGCCGAGACCACGCTGGCCAAGGACAGCATCGACAAGTTTCGGATCCGGGCGAGCGGCACCGGGCAGGTCGTCAACAAGCTGTCCGGTGGCAACCAGCAGAAGGTGGTCCTGGGCAAGTGGCTGGCGGCCGAGCCCAGGGTGCTGATCATGGACGAGCCGACCCGCGGCATCGACGTCGGCGCCAAATCCGAGCTGCACCGCCTGATGAGCGAGCTCGCCCAGGCCGGCTTGGCGATCCTGATGATCTCCAGCGAATTGCCGGAGGTGATGGCCATGAGCGACCGTATCCTGGTGATGCGCGAGGGCCGGGTGGTTGCCGAGTTCGATCGCGACGATGCGACCCAGGAGGCGATCGCCGCCGCGATGATGGGCGGCAAGACCGATCCCGTGACGGAGCCGACCGCATGAGCCTCTCGATGCCGATCGCCGCCGCCCCGCATCCTCTGGCCGCCTTGAAGCGCCTGCTCGGGACCCAGGAGGCGGTGCTGCTGCTGGCGATCATCCTGCTGTTCGTGGTGGTCGGCCTGATCAATCCGCGCTTCGTGTCCGACCGCAACCTGCAGAGCATCTTTCTCGGCAACGCCTACATCGCCGTCGCCGCCATCGGCATGTCGATGGTGATCATCTCCGGCAACATCGACATCTCGGTCGGGTCGCTGATCGGCGTGCTGGCGACGATCAGCGGCTCGCTCGCGGTCAACGGATTTCCGATCCTGGTCTGCTGGCTGGTGCCGCTGGTGGTCGGCGCGCTGGTGACCGGCTTCATGGGCCTGTTGGTCGCCTATGTCCGCATCCCGGCGATCGTCGTCTCGCTCGGCATGCTCAGCATCCTGAAGGGCGGGCTGATCAGCGTGACCGCCGGGGCCTGGATCACCGACCTGCCCGAGGGTTTCCACCTGTCGCAGATGAAGCCGCTGGGCCTTCCGATGCCGATCTATTTCATGGTGTTCCTGACCCTGGGGGCTGCCTTCTGGATGCGCTACTCGGCGACCGGCCGCGCCATCTACGCCGTGGGCGGCAATGCCGAGGCGGCCCGGCTGTCCGGCATCTCGCGCGAGCGCACGATCATGACCGTGTTCCTGATCCACGGCGTGTTCGTCGGCATCGCCAGCGTGCTGTTCGCGACCCAGCTCAGCATCATCCAGTCGACCGTACCGCCCAATCTGGAACTCACCATCATCACCGCCTCGGTGGTCGGCGGCGTCAGCATCCTTGGCGGCACCGGTACGGTGATCGGCTCGACCTTCGCCGCCATCCTGCTGGCCGCCATCGGCTCCTCGCTGATCTTCGTGAACATCTCGCCCTACTGGCTGCGCGCGGTTCAGGGCGTGCTGATCCTGCTGACGGTGTTGGCGGATCTTTTCCGCCGACGCCGCCAGGCAGGGGGGCGGTAGCGATGGCGATGCAGACCTCCTCCGGCGATTCCACCGCGGCCCTGCGCGCCGTCGCCGCCCGCCACGAGACCCTGCTGCTCGCCATCCTGGTGATCTCGCTGGCGGCGCTGGCGACCCAGAGCGACCGCTTCCTGACCGGCGAGAACATCCTGAACCAGGGCCGCCTGATGGCCGAGGTGGCGCTGGTCGCGCTGCCGATGACCTTTATCATCATCACCGCCGGCATCGACCTCTCGGTCGGGTCGGTGCTGGGGCTGAGCGCCATCGTGCTCGGCGTGAGCTGGAAGAATCTCGGCTTGCCGCTGGAGCTCGCCATGGTGGTTGCGGTGCTGACCGGGACCGCGGCCGGGTTTGCCAATGGCTGGTTCATCACCCGCATCAAGGTGCCGCCGCTGATCATGACGCTGGCGACCCTGGCGCTGTTCCGCGGCTTGGCCGAGGGGATCAGCCAGGCCCGCTCGGTGCGCGGCTATCCGGAGTGGTTCTTCATGCTGGGCCAGGGCGAGGTCCTGGGCGTGCCGACCCAGCTGTGGATCCTGGTGGTGGCGATCGCGGTTTCCTGGGTCGTGCTGTCGCGCACCACCTTCGGGCGCAGCCTGTACGCGATCGGCCACAACGAGACCGCCGCCCGGTTCTCGGGCATCCCGGTCGACCGCTACAAGCTGGCGATCTACACCTATTCCGGCTTCATGGCCGGTCTGGCCGGGGTGATCTTCGTCTCGCGGGTCAGCACCACCCGGTCCGACATGGGCACCGGGCTGGAGCTCGACGTGATCGCCGCCGTCGTGTTGGGCGGGACCAGCATTTTCGGCGGCGTCGGCACGATCACCGGGACGGTGATCGGCTTTGTGCTGATCCAGCTGCTGAAGAACGGACTCGCCATAACCGGGGTCAAAGGGGATGCTACCATCGTCGTTATCGGGACGGTGCTGATCCTGTCGATCCTGATAACCAACTTCGTCCAGCGCCGCCGCGGCGGCGACACCTAGACACGCGACGGAGGCCAAGGGCCCCATGAGGGGGCGCGAAAGAGGGAGGAATACCAATGAACTGGAAAGCAGTTAGTCTGGCCGCGGGTGCCGCCATCCTGACCAGCCAGGCCTTTGCGGCCGGCCATCGCTGGGATGGTGCCGACGAGCTGGACGTCAACCCGCTCGCCTGCGACGGCGGCGCGGGGATGGTCGCGGCGAAGCCCTATGACGGCGGCCAGCCGACCGGCGCGCCGGACCTGGCCGGCCAGCCGATCACGCTGGTCGACGTGCCGAAGCTGATCGGCATCGGCTATTTCGCCGCCACCACGCTTGGCATGCAGCAGGCGGCGGAAGAGTTGGGCAACGTGACGGTCTCCACCGACGGGCCGACCGAGGCCAACATCGATGACCAGATCACCTTCATCGACAACTACATCACCCAGGGCGTGAACGGCATCCTGTTCGCCGCCAACGATCCGGTCGCCATCGCGCCGGTGCTCAACAAGGCGCTGGACAGAGGCATCCACGTGGTCGGCTACGACGCCAACTCCACCCCCGATGCGCGCGAGTGGTTCGTCAACCAGGCCGAGTTCAACGGCATCGCCAAGGCGATGATGGATTCGATCGTCGAGGAGATCGGCGAGGATGGCAGCTTCGCGATCGTCACCAGCACCTTCACCACGCCGAACCAGGCCCGGTGGATTGCAGAGATGTGGGCCTACACCGAGCAGTGCTATCCCCAGCTCGAATGGCTGGAGACCGTCGAAGCGCAGGAGGACAACATCCTGTCCTTCAATCAGGCCAGCACGCTGATCAACAAGTATGGCGAGGACCTGGATGGTCTGTTCGGCATGACGTCGGTGGCGACCCCGGCTTCGGCCGAGGCGGTCACCCAGGCCGGGCTGTGCGGCGAGGTCGCGGTGGTCGGCCTGGCGACACCGAACGCCATGAAGCCCTATGTCAACGCGGACTGCGTCAAGTCGGTCGTTCTCTGGAACCCGGTCGACCTCGGCTATGCCGCGGTTCATGTGATCCGGGCGGTGGTTGACGGCAACCTCGAGCCGGGCGCCGATCGGGTCGAGGCCGGCCGGCTGGGCTCGCTGCAGATCGTCAACGGCAGCGAAGTCCTGTTGGGCCCGCCCTTCATCTACAACAAGGACAACGTCAACGACTTCGATTTCTGACGGACGATCCGCAGAATCGCATCACATCCCTCACCCTGGCGCCCCGGCCTGTCGCCGGCGCCGGGGTGCGGGATTTGCCTGTCCGCATTGCGCAGACTCGGCGGCTCGAGGGGCCTCGGGCTCCCATTCAACGGCGCTCTCTTGCAAGGGATTGCGACGGCACACAGTCCTCGCCGGGACATTCGAGTCCGAAGTATTTGACAACCGTAAGCTTTTGATTTAAATTTTTCTCAAATACGTTCTATTATGCGCAGGTACGGCGCTCTCCTTCGAAATCCGCCGCGACGATCTGGCCAGGACGGCCCAACTCGTCACAACGGCCAAGAGCAAAAAGGTGCCGTCCATGTTGATCCCCGGAATATGCCTCTGCGTCGCACCCGGAATTACCGAGCGTGATACGGTGAGCTACGCCCTGCGGCCCGGCGGATTCGAGCATGGTGCGGCCATCCGGCGCCACATCTTCTACGGCAGCAACGGCGCGCCGCTTCCCGGCGGCGGTTCGGCGATGGTCAATGCACGGTCGCCGGTGGCGAAGATCGAGTTCTTCTTCCAGGGCCACGAACTGGGGGAGCGCCTGGCAAGCATACACGACCCGGGATACACGAACGGGTTCATGGCGAACGGCAATTACACGGGCGGTTCCAGCAACCGGCACCGCCACGGTCATGGACGGTACTTCGTCGCCAGCCAGGCGATCTTCGAGCAGATCGTCTCGGCCATCGGCGCCTCCTCGCCCCTGCCTGGCGGCGGGCTTGCCTCCGATGCCGGCGACTGGCTCGAAGTCGCCGATCAGATTCGAGGTTCGGGATCGAACTACGGGGCGTGGTTCTCGCAACTGAACGCGCTCATGCGCGGCTCGATGAACCAGGCGGTCTTCTCCTACCTGCTTTTCCGCAGCGCCAATCGCCGACGTGGTCTTTGACTCCAACCTTAGAGTCCGACCCGGCCTTGGTCCTTCCAAAGACTGTGGCAAAGCTGTGAAATCCGCCGACCATTAACAGATCATTAAGGTTTCTGCGGGTACGCTTCCGCTTTGGGCATGGACTAATCAACGCCCCGGCAAGTCGCAGCACGAGGCAGGAAACAATGCGGGTATACACCAACTGGTCGGCGGACGATGATCGCGAAACGATGATCCGTCTGATCGATATCATCGGTCGCGAACACATCTTTGCGCCTTATCACATGGACACTCCGCTACCGGCCGCGCCGGGGCTCTTGGCCCTGGTCCGTCCATCCGGCCATCGTTTCGCGGGCCTGCGCAGCATCGTCCATCCACCCTGGTGGGACGTTCTGTTGATCAAGCAGTCGAAGAATGTGTGCCGCCAGGCCGGGCGCCTGCTCTGCGACCTGCAGACCAAGCAGTTGGGGCCGACCATGGTGATGGTCCACTGGATGCGGGACTCGAGCGAGGACGACCGGTTGCTGATCGAACGTGCCTTGGTCGAGGCGCACGATCCCGAACTCAATCGAGAGATCACGGGCGTGGAGGCAATGCCGTCGGTCGCCGCCTGCGGCTAGCGCCTGCCCGCCGGCAACGGAGCCGGTCCGACACGCTTTAGGCCGCCCGCCGACCGGCCGTGGCGGACGGCCAGGCGATAGACGGTATTCAGCTCAGCATAGGAACGAGCGCGGACCTCCTGGACCGTGGTCGCTGGTACCGCCAAGAGCGCCTCCCTGACCGACCCGGCCTCCCATTCGGTCGCAGCGTTCCACCGTTTGATTGATGCCAGACTGGCCGTTAATGTATGCATTATCGCATTCATTATGGCGCGGTTGGTGTAACGCATTGGGCCATGAGACAGCGCTCATGGTATCGGTGGCGCGATCACCAGACCGTCGGGTGTACCCATGGCCGGCATCGACGACCTCGGATTTCTCGGAACGGCGTTGAACCGGCCGGAATGTGTCGTCAGCCATTCTTCGGGCTGCCTGTTCGTGTCGGATTGGACCGATGGCGGCGGAGTCGCGATCATCCGGCCGGATGGAACGGTCCGACGTCACTTGGCGTCGGATGCGAACCGTCGGCTGCGACCGAACGGCATCGCGCTGATCCCGGGTGGTCGGTTCCTTCTCGCCCATCTCGGCGACCAGGATGGCGGCGTCTGGCAGCTGGACCCGGACGGCCGCGTCGAGCCGGTGGTGGTCGAGGTCGAGGGCGACCCGGTTCCGCCGACGAACTTCGTGCATCGCGACCGCCGCGGCCGGCTGTGGATCACCGTCAGCACGCGGCGGACGCCCCGCGCGCTTGGCTATCGAGCCGGCCTCTTCGACGGCTATGTCATCCTCAAGGATGATCGCGGCAGCCGCGTGGTGGCGGAAGGTCTGGGCTTCGCCAATGAATGCGTGGTGCATCCGTCCGGCGAGCAGCTCTTTGTCAACGAGACGTTCGCCCGCCGCACGCTCGCCTTCCCGATCCTCGCCGACGGCAGCCTGGGGCCCCGTCGGGTCGTCGCGGCATACGGCGAAGGCACCTTCCCCGACGGCCTCACGTTCGATGCGGATGGCGGAGTGTGGATCACCAGCATCGTCAGCAACCGCGTGATCCGGGTCGGCCCGGACGGGGAGCAGCAGATCATCCTGGAGGACAGCGACCCGGCCCACCTCGCCTGGGTGGAGGCCGCCTATCGCGCCGATGAGATGGACCGCCCGCATCTCGACACGATGAAGAGCCGGCGCCTGCGCAACATTTCCAGCCTCGCCTTCGGCGGGCCGGACTTGCGCACCGGCTATCTTGGCTGTCTGCTGGGCGACTCGATCGCCTGCTTCCGGTCGCCCGTCGCCGGCCAAGCGCCACCCCATTGGGATTTCGACCTCGGGGACCTGATGCGATGAGCGGAGCGCCGGCCGGCACGCCACGCAACGGGGACCGCAGAATCAGAGGCCATGCATGAAGACCCTGCCCGCGTTTAAGGTCGCCGCATTCGATGGTGACGGCATCGGCCCCGAGGTGATGACGCCGTGCCTCGACCTGGTCTCGGCCGCCACCGAGGCGGTCGGCGGGTTCTCGCTCGACATCGCCAGGCTCGAAGCCGGCGCCGGCACCTATCGCCGCCATGGCGTGGCCTTGCCGGAGACCTCGGTGCAGCAGGCCGAACAGGCGGACGCCATTCTGCTGTCCGCCATGGGCGATCCCGAGGTGCGCCGGCCGGACGGCACCGAGGTCGCGCCCCAGATCGATCTTCGTTTCCGCTTCGGCCTCTATGCCGGCGTCCGGCCGGTTCGGGCCATTCCCGGCATCCCGTCCACACTCGCCGACCCGCGCGCCCGGACGCTCGACTTCGTCCTGATCCGGGAGTCGACGGAGGGCCTGTTCGCCGCCCGCGGCAAGGGTGCCGTCGACGACGACCGCGAGGCCCGGGACACCATGGTGATCACCCGGGAGACCAGCGAACGGCTGTTCGACTTCGCCTTCGACCTGGCACGCCGACGCCGCGGCAACGGTCACCCCGGGAGCGTCACCTGCGTCGACAAGGCCAACGTATTCACCTCCTTTGCCTTCTTTCGCCGGGTCTTCGACGAACGTGCGGCGGTGAACGCGGATATCGAGGCGCGGCATGCCTATGTCGACGCGACGGCGCTTGGCATGGTGCGCAATCCCTGGGCGTTCGACGTGCTGGTGACCGAGAACATGTTCGGCGACATCCTCTCGGACCTCGGCGCCGGGTTGATCGGCGGCATGGGCATGGCGCCGTCGGCGGATATCGGCGACGCGCACGCAGTGTTCCAACCCTGCCATGGAACGGCACCCGACATCGTCGGCCAGGGCAAGGCAAACCCGACCGCGATGATCCTCTCCGCGGCGATGATGCTGGAGTGGCTCGGGGACCGGCACGGCGTTCCTGCCGGCGGCGAGGCCGGTTCCCTGCTGCGTACCGCCGTCGACCGGGCCTTCGCCGGCGGCGACCTGATCCCGACCGAGATCGGCGGCGAGGCCGGCACGGTGGCGATCGTCGGCGCCATCCAATCCGCCCTGGCCGACATCACCGGCGGCTGAGCCATGGCTGACAGGTTGAGGGTGGCTGCGGTCGGAGTCGGCTATTTCAGCCAGTTCCATTACGAGGCCTGGCGGCGGATGGAGGATGTCGACCTGATCGCGCTGTGCGACCGCAACGAGGCGGCGGCCCGCGACACCGCCTCGGAGCACGGCATCGCGCAGGTGTTCACCGAATTCGCAACGATGCTGGACTCGGTCGACATCGATCTCGTCGACATCATCACGCCGCCGCCCACCCACCGCGACTTCATCGAGCAGGCGGCCCGCCGAACCATCGCGGCGATCTGCCAGAAGCCGTTCTGCGAGACGCAGGCCGATGCCGAGGCGGCCGTGGCGGCGGCGGAAGCCGCAGGCAGCGTACTGGTCGTACACGAGAACTTCCGGTTTCAGCCCTGGTACGCCGAGGCGCGCCGCCTGCTGGAGCAGGGCCGGCTCGGCACGCCCTACCAGATCACCTTTCGTCTGCGGCCGGGCGACGGCCAGGGCGAGGACGCCTATCTCGACCGCCAGCCCTATTTCCGCACCATGGACCGGTTCCTGGTCCATGAGACGGCGATCCATCTGATCGACACCTTCCGCTATCTGATGGGCGAGGTGCGATCGGTCTATGCCCAGTTGGACCGGCTGAATCCGGTGATCGCCGGCGAGGATGCCGGCATTCTCCTGTTCGCCTTCGATGGCGGCGCGCGGGGCGTGTTCGACGGCAACCGCCTCGCCGACCACGCGGCGGCGAACCGGCGCCTCACCATGGGCGAGATGCTGATCGAAGGGTCCGACGGGTCGCTCCGACTGGACGGGGACGGCCGGCTTTTCCTGCGCGCCCATGGCCGCAACGACGAGGACGAGATCACCTATCGGTGGGAGAACCGGGGCTTCGGCGGTGACTGCGTCTTTCGGCTGCAGCGCCACGTCGTCGACCACGTTCTGGGCCGCGGCCCGTTGATGAACACCGGCGCGGCGTACCTGGAGAACCTGCGCATCGAACAGGCCGTCTACGACTCCGATCGGCTCGGCAGGCGGCTTTTGCTTTAGTGAACTGGCCAGCGGCCGCTAGTCTGCATGCAGTCAGGGCCATTCGTGACGGACAGGATGCCAGACGACACCACCGCTCCGGCCGGTACGGCCGGCACCCGGCCGGTGCGCTCCGGAAACCGGCTGCTCAATGCCGACAGAGCCTATGCGGAGGTCAAACGGCGTATTCTCGACAACGAGATGCCGGCTGGATACCAGATCCTGGAGCAGGAGCTGGCGGAGTTGCTGCAGATGAGCCGCACGCCGGTGCGGGAAGCGATGATCCGCCTGGCCGAAGAGGGCATGGTCGAAATCCGGCCGCGGCATGGCCTCCGGGTGCTGCCGCTGTCCGCGGTCGATATGCAGGAGATCTACCACATCCTGATCGCCCTGGAATCGAGCGCCGCCCAGCTGGTGGCGGAGCACGGCCTGCAGGACGGTCAGCTGGCCCAGCTGCGGTCCGCCGTCACCGATATGGACCGGGCGCTCGATGATGACGATCTGCGCGCCTGGGCGGCGGCGGATGAGCGGTTCCACATGTTGTTGGTCGAATTCTGTGGCAACGCCCGGCTGCGGGCGCTGGTCGGAACGTTCTGGGACCAGTCTCACCGGGCCCGCATGGCGACCCTGCGGCTGCGGCCGAAACCGGTCGACTCCAACAAGGATCACGCCGCGGTCGTCGACGCCATAACCCGCGGCGACGCCGAGGCGGCCCGGGAGATCCACCGGCAACACCGGATCCGCGCCGGCCAGATGCTGGTCTCACTGCTCAAGGAACATGGGCTGACGCAGCTCTAGGACCGCGGGGACGCCATGAAAAAGGCCGCCCCGGCGAGACGCCGGGGCGGCCTGGATTCGGTGCGTTGGCGCCTTAGTCCTCGGCAACGAGGTTTTCGGCGGCCGACTTGCCGTTGCGACCAGGAACCAGGTCATAGTTGACCTTCTGCCCCTCGCGCAGACCGCTGAGGCCGGCACGTTCCACGGCCGAGATGTGCACGAACGCGTCCTTCGAACCGTCATCCGGCTTGATGAATCCGTAGCCCTTCACCGGATCGAACCACTTCACAGTACCCGTAGCCATTGCTACCCCTTTCGCAGGTGTGTTGTGCCGAACGGACGCGATGCCTCCAGTCCAGCGAGTGAACGTCTACAGAAGTCGGGGGCAACCAGGCTGACCGCGAAACGGCCGGTCGAACTGCACGCCACCATGTGCAAACGCCATCGCTTGATATGGGCCAGTGCGAGACGTCGTCAAGCGCCGGGTTGCTCCCGACGTGCCATTGCCACGGAATGACGGCGAAAAACAGCCCTCAAATTTTGATCGGGAGCCGTTTCCAACAATATAGATAAAATGCTATCCTTTTCCGAAATGGCGGAGGAAAGGGATGGCAGCGCGATCTCGGTCACTGGCAGCAGGGCTCAGGAGCCTCTTCGACCCTGGAGACTGGATGGGGATGAAGCCGGCGCTGGATCCATCCGAACCGCTTCTCGCGTTCGACTACAGAACGAGCCCCTGGGAAGTCCGGATGCGCATGATCGTCGGCGCCGTGGCGATCCTGGCGGTGGGCATCGTGTATCTCGGATTCGGTTCCGAAGCGGGGTTCTTCGCTGCCATAACCTTCGGCCTCATCGGGATGGCGAATCTGGTCCTGGGCCTGCTGTCATGGCGATTCGAGAAATCGATGCTGTTCACCGGCCATGACGTCCAGGTGAAGACCCGCGGTCTGCTGGGCCGCAGGGAGTGGCGCGAACCGCTCGCCAACTTCCGTGGCGTCAGGCTTCACGAACATCATTCACGGGACCAGGGTGTGGGCACCATCGCCAGCACCAAGACCTACCACGTCATCGAGTTGGTCCATGACAGCCCGCGCAGGACCCTGCCGCTCTATGTCCGCCGGGGTGCGGAGTCGCCGCGCGACATCCAGGAGGCCTTCGCGAGGCGCTTCGATCTGCCGGCCCTGGCGCCGGACAGCGGCGGCGATGCGGCCCGATCCGTCGATGCCCTGAACACGCCGATCTCCGACCTGCCGGCCGCCGATCCCGGGCCGCCGCCCTCCGGCGTCAGGATCCGCAAGCAACGCGACGCGACGCGCATCACGATCGGGCAAGGGCGTATCGGCGCGCTGTTGGCGGTTCTGTTCTGGCTCTCCATCCCGGTGATGTTCGGCGGCATCGGTTTCATGCTCGACCCCCAGGCCGGTCTCATGGCGGGCGGCATGGCGGTCCTGTTCGTGGCGATCATGCTCGGGCTGGCCCGGCTGGTCGGCGGCAAGTCCCGCAAGCAGGAGTCGGCGCTGGTCCTGGAACCGGACCGGATATGGATCGACCGGCCACAGCGCGACGAATGGCTGAGCAGGCTGGGCCGCCGGATTCTCTCCGCCATCAGCGGCCGTCAGATTGAGGCCGGCGAACGACCGGAGGAGACCATCGCGCGCCAGGCGATCGAGCAGATCCGGGTCGACACCTATACGAGCCACTACAGCGGCACGTCGAGCAGTTCCGGCCATGGCGGCAGCACGGTGCACGACCGGCTTGTCATCGAGGGGGATGGCGGCCGCATCGCCTATATCGGCAACCAATTCGACAAGCGGAAGCTGGAATGGGTCCGCGACTACCTGCGCTTCCAGCTCGCCGCCGGCTGAGCGCTCATAAAGGTAGGACGCGAACAGGCACCCCGGCCACTCCTGAGGTGTATAGAGACCAAACGGTATGTAGATTCCAATCTAGGTGGACCAACGGCGAGATGGTCGCCGCGCATCGGCGGATGCGGCGACCGTCCTGGCCGATCCGGACCCCGGATACCTGAACCATCGAATGCCGGAGCAAGACCGATGACGACTGACATCCACGGAAACCTGGTTACTGGCGCTTCGGCCAACGCGGCCGATCTGTATGCCCGGGCGACACAGGAATTCGCGCTCTATGTCGGCGACCCGATCGCCACCTTGGCCGAGGCGGTCGAGGACAGCCCCGAATTTGCGATGGCGCATCTGGCGAATGCCCATCTTCACCTGGCCGGCTCCGAGAAGGCTGGCGTCGAGGTCGCGGTCGCGGCCCTGGACGCGGTCTCCGGCAAGCCGCTGAGTGACCGGGAGCAGGCCCATGCGGCGTCGATCCGGGCGTTCGTCGAAGGTGAATTCGAGCGCGGGCACGAGCAGCTTGAGCAGATCGTGCTGCGGCATCCCCGCGATCTGATCGCGGTTCAGACGGCGCATCTGTGGGATTTCCTGCTGGGCGACGCACGCCGCCTGCGCGAGCGCATCGCGATGGTCCTGCCGCACTGGACATCCGCCGATCGCGACTACCACGCGCTCTTGGGCATGCACGCGTTCGGGCTGGAGGAATGCGGCCACTACGAGCAGGCAGAGGAGAGCGGCCGCCAGGCGGTGAGCCTCAATCATCGGGATTCCTGGGCCCAGCACGCGGTCGCCCATGTGATGGAGATGCAGGGCCGGGTCGAGGACGGAATCGCCTGGATGCGCGGCAACCAGGATGGCTGGTCGCCGGAGAACTTCTTCGCCGTCCACAATTGGTGGCACCTCGCCCTCTACCATCTCGAGCGTGGCGAGATGGACGAGGTGCTGGCGCTCTATGACGGGCCGATCCGCCAGGACCGTTCGACCGTCATGCTCGACATGGTCGACGCGTCGGCGATGTTGTGGCGGCTGCACCTGCGCGGCGTCGACGTCGCCGACCGGATGGCGGCGCTGGCCGATGATTGGCAACCGTTTGCCGAGGACGGCTTCTACGCCTTCAACGACGCCCATGCGATGATGGCCTTCGTCGGGGCGGGCCGCGAGGCCGAGGCCGACCGGGTCTTGGCCTGCATGGGACGGCGGGTTGGCGCCGGCGGCACCAACGCCATGATGACCGAGCAGGTCGGACTGCCGGTGGCCCGCGCCCTCCGGGCCTTCGGCCAGGGCGAGTACGCGGACGTGGTCGAGCATCTGCGGCCGATCCGCTCGATCGCCAACCGCTTCGGTGGCAGCCACGCCCAGCGCGACGTCCTCGACCTGACGCTGATCGAGGCGGCGATCCGCGGCGGCGATACCGCGACGGCCCAGGCATTCACCGCCGAGCGCCTGGCCCGCAAGCCGGCCAGCCCGCTCGGCGCGCTCCTGGCCCGCCGAGCGCAGACCATGCCCGCAAGTGGCACGCTGCAATGACCGACACCCGATCCGATCCGGCCGGCGGCCCGGTGATCCTCCGACCGGCGACCCGCGAGGACTCCGCCGCCATCGCCGAGCTCTTCCTGATCTCCTCCGACGGTCTGGCGGCCTATATCTGGAGCGGCCTGGAAGCGCCCGGGCGGTCGCTGATCGACGTCGGTGCGGAGCGCTATGCCCGGGAAGACGTGGCGTTCTCGTACCAGAACTGCCTCATCGCCGAAGTCGATGGCGAGATCGCCGGCATGGCGCACTGCTTCGAGATGCCCGAGAGCGAGGGCGAGGAGACCGATCCGGTTCTGCGGCCCTATGCGGAGCTGGAGGATGCCGGCAGCCTCTACATCTCCGGCATCGCCGTGCGTCCGGAGCATCGCGGCGCCGGCATCGGAACACGCCTTCTGGAGGCCGCCCATGAGCGTGCCCGGATGCTAGGGCTGCCCCGGGTCAGTCTGATCTGCTTCGAGCGCAACACGGGCGCGATGCGGCTCTATCTACGCCACGGATACACGGAGGCGGACCGTCGGGCGCTGGTCCCGCACCCGACGCTCCACTACACCGAAGGCGACGCCGTCCTGCTGGTCAGGCCGGTCTGACGCCGGGATCCGCGATCAGGAGAACCACCAGCGCTCACAGACGCGGAACCCGTCCAAGCCCCAGTTGGCTCCAACCACGTCCGGATGGGCGACATTGTCCCGGTGCGCCATCACATAGCTGGCGAACATCGGGACAACCACGCCGCCCTCGGTCCGGACGATGTCCTGCATCTCGTGATACATCTCCCGGCGCAGATTCTCGTCGAGTTCAGGACGGGCGGCCGCCAGCAATTCGTTGAAGCGCTCGTGTTCCCAGAACGAGTCGTTCCACGGCGCACCCGAGGCGTAGGCCGTGGTGAACATCCAGTCCTCGGTCGGCCGGCCGCCCCAGTAGACGGCGCAGAACGGCTTCTTCATCCAGACCTCGGACCAGTAGCCGTCATTCGCCTCGCGCACGACATTGATGTTGATCCCGGCCGCCGCCGCCCCGTCGGCATAGAGCAGAGCCGCGTCGACCGCTCCGCCAAAGGCGGCGTCGGCGGCTGACAGCGAAATGTCCAGGCTGTCGAGCCCGGCCTCCCGGAGGTAGAACTTCGCCTTGTCCGGATCGTAGCTGTTCTGCTCCAGATCAGCCGCGTAGTAGCGGTTGGACCGGCCGATCGGGTGATCGTTGCCGATCTCGCCATAACCGAACAGGATCTTGTCCACCAGTTCCTGCCGGTCGATGCCGTGCTTCAGGGCCATCCTGACATTGTTGTCGGAGAACGGCGCCGCGCGCGTATCCATCGTGAACGTGTAGTGCTGCGTGCCTGTCGTCGACAGGATCTTCACGTTCGGCGCACGCTGGAAGAAGGCCGAGGTCTTCAGATCGACCTGGTCGATCACGTCAACATCGCCAGTCATCAGGGCTGCCTGCCGCGCCGCCGGGTCGAGTATGGTCAGCAGCTCTACGCCGTCAAAATGCGCCCGGCCGTCTTTCCAATAGTTCGGATTGCGCGCCATCGAGGCGCGTACGCCCGGATCATATTCGGTGACGCTATAGGCACCGCAACCGTCGCTGCTCATCGGGTCGATCTTGCCATCGACGCCGGGCATGATCGGGAGGTGATAGTCGGACATGACGAACGGGAAGTCGGCGTTGCCGTCCGCCAGAGTGATCCTGACATAGGGGCCGTCCACCTTCATCTCGGTGATCGGATCGACGAACGGCTTCGCGGCCGAGGTGCTCTGGTCGCCGCGGTGATGGTTGATCGACGCGATCACGTCTTCCGGCGTCAGGTCCTTGCCGGAGTGGAAGGTGACGCCCTGGCGCAGCTTGAAGGTCCAGGTCAACGCGTCGTCCGAGGCCTCCCAGCTCTCCGCCAGTTCGCCGATCAGCGACCCGTCGGCCGCCACCTCGGTCAGAAACCCGTGTCGGGCAGTGCCGAAGACCTGTACGTACAGGTTGGTCCAGGTTCCGGGGTCGTAATTGTCGTTGGTATTGCCATGGGTCATCGCGACCCGAAGCGTCCCGCCCCGCTTGGGCTGGGCCGCCGCTTGACCGGCGCCCAGGGGCCCGATCAGCGCGCCGGCGCCAAGCGCCGTCGCACCGCGCAGCACCCCGCGCCGCGAGATCGGAAACTTCGTTTTGGGTCCATGAGGGTTCTGCATCTTCGCCTCCCATTCCGTGGATATCGCCGCCCGTTGACCGGACGGTCGAATGCTCACGGGGATTGTGCCTCAAGCAACGTCGGAAAAGAAGCTGCCTGTCAATTGATCGCTCGGCCAGTTCTGATCCATGCTGCCAGCAAGGGCCCGCGGATAGGGCCAGTTGCACGGCATGGGAAAGTAACGGCCCGGTCGGCACAACTCTGATGGCGGGCAGCGGGACACGGGCTGCGCCCGAGGGCATAGCGACCTGGACCGCGCAACGAGGAACCGGCTATGGGCAAACCCAACATCCTGGTCTTCATGGTCGATCAGCTCAACGGGACCCTGTTCCCCGACGGTCCGGCCCCCTGGCTGCATGCCCCCAATCTGAAGCGGCTCGCCGAACGGTCGGTGCGGTTTGCCAATACCTACACCGGCTCGCCGCTCTGCGCGCCCGGGCGGGCCTCGTTCATGTCCGGGCAGTTGCCCTCGCGCACCGGCGTCTACGACAACGCCGCCGAATTCGCCTCCGACATTCCGACCTACGCCCACTATCTGCGCCGGGCCGGCTATCAGACCTGCCTTTCGGGCAAGATGCATTTCGTCGGGCCCGACCAGCTGCACGGCTTCGAGGACCGGCTGACCACCGACATCTACCCCGCCGATTTCGGCTGGACCCCGGATTACCGCAAGCCGGGCGAGCGCATCGAGTGGTGGTATCACAATCTCGGTTCGGTCACCGGCGCCGGCGTTGCGGAAATCTCGAACCAGTTGGAATACGACGACGAGGTCGCCTACCACGCGGTGCGGAAGGTCTACGATCTGGCGCGCGGACGGGATGAGCGCCCATGGTGCCTCACCGTCAGCTTCACCCACCCGCACGACCCCTACGTGGCGCGCCGGAGATACTGGGATCTCTATGGCGATTGCGACCACCTGCTGCCAGAGGTGCCGGCCATCCCGTACGAGCAGCAGTCGGCGCACGCAAAACGCCTGTTCGACGCCAGTGACTGGCGCCGGTTCGACATCACCGAGCGGGACATCCGGCAATCGCGCCGCGCCTACTTCGCCAATATCAGCTACCTCGACGACAAGATCGGCGACATCCTGGCCGCCCTGGAGGCCACCGGCCAGTCGGCGGTGATCCTGTTCCTTTCCGACCACGGCGACATGCTCGGCGAGCGTGGTTTGTGGTTCAAGATGTGCTTCTACGAAGGGTCCGCACGGGTGCCGTTGATGATCGCCGCGCCAGAGCTTTCCCCCGGGCCGATCAGCACCCCGGTGTCGACGATCGACGTGACGCCCACGCTCTGCGATCTGGCCGGCATCGCGCTCGACGAGGTGACGGAGTGGATCGACGGCGAGAGCCTGCTCCCGCTCGCCGGCGGCGAGACGCGCGACGCCCCGGTGGCGATGGAATACGCGGCGGAGGGCTCTTACGCGCCTCTGGTGGCTCTGCGCTCCGGTCGCTGGAAATACACCCGCTGCGCGCTCGACCCCGAAGAGCTGTTCGATGTCGAGGCGGACCCGAACGAGCTGAGCAACCTGGCCGGCGATCCGGCCCATCGGGACAGGTTGCAGACCCTGCGGGCCGAGGCGGACCGCCGCTGGGACCTGGAGCGCTTCGATGCCGAGGTGCGAACCAGCCAGGCCCGCCGCTGGGTGGTCTATGACGCCTTGCGGCAGGGCGGCTACTACCCCTGGGATTATCAGCCGCTGCAGCAGGCATCCGAGCGCTACATGCGCAACCACATGGATCTCAATGTGCTGGAAGACCGCCAGCGCTTCCCGCGCGGCGGGTCGGGCGAACGGCGGCCACACGAGTGACCGTTCAACATTTTTTTGCGCCCGGTCGACCGGGCGAGGCGCCTTGAAACGACCTGGTGGCAAGACCACATGACCAGCGGATTGGCACTCTCCTGCAGAGAGTGCCAATCCCGCCGGCCCTCAGGCCGGACCGAATCGTCACACGTTTCTTGACAAGAGGATGCGTGGCCATGGCACGTCTGTTTCCCGATCCCTTTGAATCGCTTTTCAACCTGCAGAGGACGCTGGATTCGTTTCGCGCCAGCGATTGGCTCGCCCGCGGGCCGAGTGCCGGCGGCAGCTATCCGCCGCTGAATGTCTTCCGGCAGGGCGACGACTACGTGGTCATCGCCGAGGTGCCGGGCATCCAGCGGGACGACGTGGACATCCAGGTCCACCAGAATCGCATTCGCATCGCCGGCAAGAAGGCGATCGAGTACCAGGAAGGCGCGAGCATTCATCGCCGCGAGCGGGTTGCCGGCAGTTTCGATCGCACCATAGCGGTGCCCATCGAAGTCGATCCCGATCGCGTGAAGGCCGAATACCGCAACGGAATTCTGGCCCTTTACCTGCCGCGCGCCGAACGCGACAAGCCGAAATCCATCGCCATCAACTGATCATGCGCCGAACATTCCGGCGCCGCCTGGAGTAGGAGCTATGGCTGAAACCGAAGGGAAATCCCTGGAGGTCCAGGAAAAGAAAGAGCTGGTCGAGAAGGAGGAAAAGACGGTTCCGGCACGTAGTACCGTGCC
>JAAUYH010049744.1_pt1 | contig 24171 bp, 24 predicted proteins | sample 7278061 | NCBI WGS metagenome assembly JAAUYH01 (sample SAMN14350203, study PRJNA611818) | marine sediment metagenome | isolation source: surface marine sediment (0.6m) | place: French Polynesia: Moorea | collected 2018-08 | reverse complement strand
TGACATGACATCTGCGATCCACCACGTCGGCCACACAGCCTCGTAAGGCGTGCCGTAAGTGAAATGAATGAGGGTTGCCCCTGCCGTTGCGCCTGCCGCTGCGCTCAGCAATCCCGCGCCAACTAACTTCATGGGTTGGGCAACAGTTTTTAGCACGACAGGCAGCGGCATTAACCACCAGACGATAGCAACAAAAGTTACGATCTCCAAGGCATTGCCCAGAACGAATCCCAGGGCGACGGGGACTGTATCGCCCATCAGCCAGTTCGCTAAGCCGTTAGCAACCAGACAGGTCCCCAGATAACCGGGCCAGTCTTTCATGGCAACTCGCAGTAAGACACCGATCAAGATCGCATTCGGTGGCCACAACGCAGCGACATTCCCCCCTTCACGGGTTAGGGCGATACCGATCAGTGCGGCCAACAGATAAACGAGCCCCATGATCAGAAAACGGCTCACCCACATCCCATTGGCGAGTTTCACTTTATGTTCCTTGTAGCAGGTAATACACTGATCTGTCGAGCGCACCCTGAGCAGGGGGCAGAGTCATGGTGATAAAAACCGTGACCATGTCACAAAGGTGTGAATTTATATAGATTAAATATATCAAAGTATCAGAATCTGGGCTGCTTTCAGCTGCCCAACCGTCATTTTAGGCGGTTGCTTTTTTGAGAGAAATGATGTGATGACTTTAGGCGGCCTTTTTGAACAAGCAAATAGAGGCGGCTACGTGGACGATACAAGGAAGCGCCAAAAATTTCTAAAAACCTTAATTTAGATAAAGCTTAACGTAGAGCAATCTTTGTCAGAATTAGAAAATCGGGCTCCAATCAGAGTGTATGCATCTATATCCACGTTTCTGCGTCAAGTTTTCTGCTGCTAAAAAAGATGCAATCGACCCGCGCTCCTATTCTTTTGACTTCGTTTGCACCTTGGCGGGCAAGTCAACCTTCCAATTCCTCGGATGATTTATTAATCCAGTCCCAGCAGACGGGGGCGCTCCCCCCTGAAACGATTATTCTCCGAAAGCTGCCGGTGAATTTTCAATTGGCCCCAACCCAAGTAATCGCCAAAATCTTTGAACTTCGTCCCCGATGGGTAGTTTGCTGCGGCATGGCCGAAAGCCGCAATCAATTGAACCTTGAGTTGCAAGGAACTTGCAATCAGCGAGTGCTCCAAACATCCATCAATCTAAAGACGCTGATGGCGGACACTCAGATTACGGCGGTTAGTCATAGCGCTGGCGAGTTTGTCTGTAACCACCTATATTTTAGAGTGTTAGATTTTTTGAACCATGCTAATTGGCCTTGTGAATGCGTTTTTGTCCATGTTCCTCGCCTGACTAAGGCGAATTGGCAACCGATCCAATCGGATTTTCAACTTATGCTTGACCGATTGAGCACACCTCAAAAAAATCTCTGGGCTAAGCAAGCCGCTTAGGCAAATGTCAGGGTTATGGGAGGGCGAATGATCTAGGGCCGGATTAACTAAAGTGATTCTGGCCGCCTAGGACTCAAACTTTGAATCCGAACTTAGCATTGCAGCCAGTTGACTTCGATGGACCCGCTTCAATCCCTCCATCACCCAATCATCATCCTCGTTTCCGATCTCGTCCAGTAATCGTTTCACTAATGCTTGAACATTGTGGGCTTGATCTTCTGCAATGGCGGTTTTCCTGGCGGGGGAAAATAGCAATGGCGGTTGTTCACTGGGACGATAAACCAATAGTGGTCGATCTATCTCACCGATGGATTGACCACAGTTAGGACACATTAGGGAATTCAACTCCCCGTTGATAATCTTTTGGACTAACTCAGGACGAGCCGCCTGATCGACAATCAGCCAGATATCTGCAGTCGTAGTTTGATGGCAGTGGGGGCAACTGTGTTCGGTTGCCTTCGCGTAGGAATAGTCCATCCGAACCTGATCCTCAATAATCAGAACCTATACTTGAGGCAAGTGAGGCAAATTTGACCGAGCGCTAAATTGGCAGAATGGAGCGCTGGCAGGCCGGACAAACGGCATGAATCACCAACTGGCAATCCAATAAGTGATACCCTGCTTTCTCAGCAACTTTAGCGCCTGCTTTCAAAACGGAATCGTTTTTGAACTCAACTGCTTTATTGCACCGGACGCATATCAGATGATGATGATGATGGGGGGCGGGTTGATTAATTTCGTACCGCTTGTGTCCTTCCGCCAACTCAAGTTCTCGCAAAATACCCATGCGAGCCATGAGTTTCAGGTTGCGATAGATCGTGGATAAGCTGACGCGCTCGCCTTCTGCGTTGAGCATGTCACAAAGATCCTCAGCGCTTAGATGTTCGCCTTTGTCAAGATTCTGAAATGTCTTAAGGATAGTTTCTCGCTGAGGTGTCATGCGCCAGCCCCGCTCATTTAGTTCTGCTTTAAGCGCGGATGTAGTGTAGGCCACGATGACAGTTCCTATCAATAACAACGTCTTAATGCGAACAATGATAGCGGATAAATCTGGCTATTTGCAAGAATTATTTCTTATTGAGAAAAATATCTAAATTGTGAAGAATACACTCTCTACGGTAAATGGGGATTCGGACTCCATGATTAAGACAGACAGGCCTTGAGCGTCTAAGTCAAAGCGTCGTTGGGGCAGGGCGCAGGACTTATTCTCGGTGAGGTTAGCCTGGGGTCCTTCAAGGCTGCTACGGGTGAGGCATTGACCCTCTTCGCCTAAAGCAATGAAGTTGACAACGCCAGCGCCTCTGACGGCAATGGTCAAATGATCGAGAGGCCGCTGCAGATGAATTTTGATCATTTTCCGCCCTGCCTCAGGCATCAGAACCACTGCGCCGGATTCAGACAGGAAACTTGGATTGGAAGGAGTAAGGGCGATCGCGCCTTCAAACTGCAAGCCCCAATTTTGATATTGGTCGGTGACCACCTCAAAACTAGATAAGGTTTGGAAATTCACTTTATCCCAGGCGGGTAGCTCAGAAGACGCCCTTTCAGCAAAGGACCGTTCAGGCGAAGAAGCGCCTGGATTGAGGAAATCGTTTTGAGGAGTAATGGAAGACAGCACGATAAAAAAACCTGACAGACTGAAAACTTATACAGGCAAAGTCATGACTGTTCCGAAGGATTTTTTTAATTTTGTGTCAGTTATTAGGGTGGTCTATTGAAAGGCAGGCGATTTTCCTTTAGAATCTCCTCTCCAAGATCAGTCAAATTGCGGTTCCCACCTGTCTCAAAGCGGATGACGGCCCTCCCTTGGCTTTGTCTATGGCTGTGATTGAAGAACCTGGCGATCGGCAAACTGTCCTAGGACTAAAATCATTAAAATTGCTGACCAATGCTCGCAAAATCTTATGATAGGCTATCTTAGGAATTAACTACGGGATGTAGCGCAGCTTGGTAGCGCACTTCGTTCGGGACGAAGGGGCCGCTGGTTCGAATCCAGTCATCCCGATTTTTAGGTTGATTGATCTAATAGCTGTGATCCACTCAGGTAACGGCGAAGTTATCTGAGAGTTTTAATTCGTTGGGTTTCATTCTTCAATCCAGCCTACGAAGCTCACGAACGTTGCCGCGTAGGGCTTTGATTTTGCCCCGCTTGGCTTTGCTGTCGAGGCGCTTTTTTTTGGCGCTTTTTGAGGGTTTAGTCGGTTTGCGCTTTTGAGGGGCGACCGTGACGCCTTTGATCAGATCCTGGAGGCGGTTGAGGGCGTCTTCTTTATTTTGCTCTTGGGTGCGGTGCTGCTGGGCTTTGATGACAATGACGCCTTCTTTGGTGATGCGTCTGTCGTTGAGATTGAGCAGGCGCTCTTTGTAGAGGGGCGACAGGGAGGAGGCGTTAATGTCGAAGCGCAAGTGAATGGCGGTGGCGACTTTATTGACGTTTTGACCTCCAGCTCCTTGGGAGCGAACGGCGCTGAGTTCGATTTCGCTGAGGGGGATGGCAGTGCGCTTGGTGATTGGTAGCATAGATGGGTTTGGGCTTCTGACTCCACCATAGCCAGAATAGAGAAGTCGATCCAGTGCTAAACTCTCTGCTATATTTCAAATTCCATCAAAAATTCCTGATTTAAACCAATTTAGTAGATACTTTCAAAATGGACGGGGCTTTTCCACCCAGACAATAAAAGATGTAGTGTAAGTATCCTTTCATTGCCCAGGAGATTTGCTGTGGTGAATATCAGCCACCTCACTATCCTTAAGCAAGGAATAGACACGTGGAATCGATGGCGACAAAAGGATCCTACCCTTAGACCTAACCTGCAGGGCGCTGATCTTCGCGGCGCTGACCTTTACGCCATTAATTTCAGCCATACTTATCTGAGCGGCGCTGACTTGAGGCAAGCGTATCTCCTGGATGCGGATTTGAGCGACGCAAACCTCCGGAACGCTAACTTAACCCGGGCCTGCTTAATTGGCGTTAACTTGCATGATGCATATCTGAGCGGGGCTAATCTCAGCCAAGCTTATCTGGCCCAGGGCGATCTGAGCGCCGCTCACTTGAGGGAGTCAAATCTGACCGGCGCCCATCTCCAGGCCGCCATCCTAAAGGGCGCCTATCTGAGGGGGGCCGATCTAAACCAGGCGGATCTGAGTAGAACCCAGGGATTAACCCCTTTACAAGTCAAGTACGCCAAAGGCTTGTACGCTGCGGACTGCTTGTACTCCACAGACTATAGCGAGGAACTCCGCCAGACGTTGGCCTCCTCTACTTTGTCTTCTCTAAAAATGGTGGAATTGGACAGTTCAGTGCAATTACGATCGCCCGTAGCAGTTCCGCTTCCCGATTAGTCACCTCATTGTCCACCAGGACGGTGTGGGCGCAGGCGTCCACCACAGCCTGTTTGAGTTTTGGCGCAGCTAATTCAAGCCGATTCAAGCTCTGGCCAATCTCCTGAAGACTGCACCTTCGAGGCTCCTTGGGAAGGTCTTGACTCCCGGCGCCGGGCAAACAGAACAGGCCCGAGCGAAAGGCATAGGCGATCGCATCTGGAGAAGTTTGGCCAATTCGCGCCAGCGCCGACAGCAGCGTGACGCAATCCAGCCAGATCTGCTCTATTTTGGTGTATTTGATCTGCAGGTCTTTATCCTGGCTAAAGTAAGGTTTCAGCCGACGATACAAGATCAGTTGCATCACATACTCTGACAGGGAAAGCACCCCATCTGCTCTTACCAGTTCTTTAATTTGGTTAAACAGTTGAATGTACTGCTGGGGCGTACTGGTGCGAAGGGCTGGAATGGTGAGATCAAGCAGCACCAGGTGGGTCCGCTGGGCCAACTTTTGCAGATATTGACTCAGATGCGACACCTTGTCGGCGAACTCAACAGACTCTGATTGGCGCAACAGGTCAAGTTGTTTCTCTCGGATCTCTGCTTTGCTGTCCAACAATAGACCGTAAATGACCGCCAGGGCTCCTTGCCGATTACGGATAGCAGCCCGGAGCTGTTCCGGCATCTTGGAAAGGAATGCATGGGCGTAAGTCAGATGTTCAGGATCGGCGGTTCCCACCTGCTGCACAATTTGTTCAGGAGCGACGTTGATGGGGGCGACGCCAGGGCGAATGGGACTGGCTCCGGGAGGTTTCACTGCGCCCGCCGATTGAAATCCCATGACACCCCCCTTATTAACCAGAGCGTTAGCGGTGCGCCCTCTGGCTTGAGTAGACGATTTTCTTTTAGGCAGAGGAGTAGTTTGGCCGGCAAAGTTGTCCAGGCGTTGAATCCGCTCCTCGAGGGGCGGATGGGTGGCGAAAAGTTCATTCAGAAAAAAGGACGGGCTGAGGGCGTTGCCAAAGAACAGGTGGCTGGCTTCTTCCGCCTTAGGGGAATCGATGCGAGACCCTTCGATAAATCCGCCAAGTTTCTTCAGGGCGCTAGAGATACCAGAGGGATTGCGCGTAAATTGAACCGCGGAGGCATCGGCCAGAAATTCCCGTTGACGAGAAACGGCGCTTTTAATCAGACGGCCGCACAGCAGGCCAACCCCGCCAATCCCCATCAAGGCTAAGCCAATAAAGACAATGCCATTGCCCTTTTCTCGACGAGAACGCCTGCGAGAGGATCCTGCGCTTCGCAAGAAGACACGGCCAATGATATAAATCAGCAAAATCCCTTGCAACACCCCAATTAGCTGGATGTTGAGGCGCATATCCCCATTCAGAATATGGCTGAACTCATGGGCGATGACCCCCTGCAGTTCGTCCCGATCCAGGTGCTCCAAACAGCCTCGGGTGACCCCAATCACGGCGTCGTTCGGGGTGTAGCCCGCAGCGAAGGCATTGATCCCGGGTTCGTACTCCAGCAGGTAAACGGCGGGTATGGGCGTACCGGACGCGATCGCGATTTCCTCCACCACGTTCAACAGGGTTTGCTCCCTCGGATCTCGGGTTTGCAGATTCACCAACCGGCCGCCCAGGTTCTCTGCAACCGCCATCCCTCCCTGACGCAATTGCAGGATTTTGTATGCGCTCCCCGAGCCGACAACCGCCAAGGTGCCGAGGGACACCAAAAACAAGACCTCTGGTCGCCACCACCCCCCAGCTCCACCATCAAGCAAGGCAATAACGACAACGGCGTATATCGACAGAATCATGCCTGCGATCGCTAACCCAAACAGGCCCATGAGCTGTTTTGTGTTCTGCCGAGCCTGATCCTGGTGCTCGAAGAAATTCATAGTTCTGATCTAGAAAGAGACACGAGGCGCTTGCTTAACCTCGGGTGTGGATTCTTCCAGCAGTTGGGCGGACTTGAAGTTGAAGTTGTTTGCGATCAGATTGCTGGGGAAGATTTCACGTTTGGTGTTGTACATCGTCACCGCATCATTAAAGGCTTGACGGGCGAAGGCGATCCGATTTTCAGTGGAGCGCAATTCCTCCATCAATTGCCCTATGGATTGATCCGCTTTCAAATCTGGATAGGATTCAGACAGTGCAAACAACCGCCCCAAACTCCCCGTCAAGGCGGCTTCTGCCGCCGCCAACTGCTGCATCGTCTGGGGATCGCCGGGCGCTTGGGCGGCTCGACTGTTAGCGGAAACCGCTGTATTCCGAGCCGCAATTACAGCTTCCAACGTCTCTCGCTCGTGCTTCATATATCCCTTAACGGTTTCCACCAGGTTAGGGATTAAGTCGTAGCGGCGCCTGAGTTGCACATCAATTTGCGAATAGGCGTTCTGGTAGCGGTTGCGCAAAGTCACAAGCCGGTTGTACCCATCAACACAGATGAAACCCACAACCAGGACCAAAACAATAAGAAAGATGAAGATGCCCATGGATCAGCCTGCTGGATAGTCGCCTGTGATCAACAGGTTCGATTAATCCAACCCTTCCTGCTGACCCTTTGCCTGATTGCCGAAAGCAATCATCGCCCCCAGCATGCCCATCAACGGTAACGGATTAACTGGGAAGGCCTTGCATTAGAGAATTTCCACAGCATCGCTGGGTCGAATCATCCCCCCCGATAGAACACGGGCATATAGACGACTACTGCCGGGATACTTTTTTTGACTGATTCGGCTATATCGTCGATTCGAAAACCATCGGGCATTTTTCCGGCAGGGCGCTGCATAAATGGCGATCTCAAGGAGAACGTCGCCCCCCAGCTTGAGTTTTACCCCTGGGGTCACCTGAATCCAATCGAGTCCTGCAATGGTGACATTTTCCCCCGCACTGCCTGCGGCGATCGGATGCCCTTCCCGACGCAATTCATCAATCATCTCCTGAGACCAAAGACACACCGCCCGCTCTGGCCCCCCATGGATTTTGGGGGTGGCCTGGCGATCGCCAACCAACCCATTGACCTCCACCTTAGCCTCAGCGACCGCTGTCTTGGGGACTCCACCTGCCGACACACTGACCTGTACAATGTAGGCCATTTCAATGCTTTCCCTTACCAACGCTCTCCCTCCGGCCAGATAGCAAATGTCACCCCAGGACTGTAGATATTGAGAAACATTGTTCGCCCATCTGGTGAGAAGCAAATGCCAGCGAATTCAGACTGATTCAAGGCATTATGGGCGAAGGGATAAATTTCGCCATTCGGTGTGACGCCCACCACAAATTGGTCGCCTCGACCGTCCTCACAGACCATCAGATCGCCTGAGGGGGCCATGATCAAATTATCGGGGAAATCTAGGATACTGGGGTCGTCGGGTTGGACGAAGAGTTCCAGCGCACCGCCTAGATCAGGGGGTTGACCAGGGGTATAGCGCCAGATTTGGCCAAAGGGTTCTTCTCCACCCGTTGTACAAACAAAATAAAGGCTGCCATCGCTGTAGCAAATGCCCTCCCCTCGGGTAAACTGGGCCGCCCCCTTGTTGAATCCTTCTCGACGCACCGTATCTTCAGCCGGATCAACGTCTTCGATCGGAACCCAATCCACCGCCAGGGGTTGACCCACCGGAAACCCCCGACGGGTATTAGCCTGGGGATATTCTTGAATCCGCAGCGCCTCCAATTTACCCCCAACATGTAAAGCGCCAGGCAGATCGGGGATAAAGCGATAAAGCAGTCCATCGCCTCGATCTTCGGTTTGATAGACAATGCCCGTGCGGGGATCCACTGCGATCGCCTCATGCGTAAATCGTCCCATAGCCTTCAATGGTAGGGGGAACACCGGCCCGGTCGCAGTTATAGGAATCTCAAAGTTGTAACCATGGGGTCGAGAGATAGGCTTTGAAAAGCTGCCTGGGGGAGTAGAGGTGTCCTCTTCGCAGCTAATCCAACTTCCCCAAGGCGTTGCGCCGCCGCCACAGTTGCGCACGGTTCCTGCGAGAGAGGCATATTGCCGAATTAACCGACGGTCAGGGGAAATCACCATCGTTGTGGCGCCCCCTTTTCCGCGGGGATCATATTGTCGACGTCGAGACTTGGCAAGGACACCGATGCGGGCGTTCGTCGACAGCTCATGGTTACGGATGAGTACAGTGTCGCCCTGAGTATTGATGAAAGCAGCCATGCCATCTTGAGCCCCAGGCAATAGACTCCCATCGTTCATCAGATCTCCAGCTTTGGAGAGCACCCGATATTGAAATCCGATAGGTAAATCTAACAAGCGGTTAGGATCGCTCTGAAGCGGACCGTAACCCAATGTAGGAACTTGCGCGGCTCTGCCGTAGAGTACCTTCAGGTGAGTCGCGATGACTACGCTAGTCGTACTTGACCCAACCAACCTCAGAAATTGCCGTCGTGAGATCGTCATGGATTAATCAGAAAGTTGCCTTTGCAATCTTAACCGCTCTCACGCCTAAGCCGCCTGTGAACAACAGGTTCTGGAAGCGCTTGGCTGAAGAGGCTCCTCGAAAAAATAACGTCTGATTTTCTTTTCAAATTAAACGCTGCGCAGTGCAGGTTAAATCACTGGTTAGGTGAATAAATCAGTTAAGAGAAAGTGAATCTATTTCACGGATTCAGACTTTTCAACCCTATTAGTTTAAAAATTGGTGAAAATAAGGTAAAGTTATCTCACTTAATTAATCAAGAAACGGGTGGCGGGATGCGCAACTAGAACCCGCGAGGTTGTTTTCGTTAAAGTGTCAAACTCGTAGCACTAGCTCTGAATTTCATAGGAGCTTTTAATGCTATTTTTTATCGGTTTTAGTGATTGCAATCTATCGATGCACAGACCGTACAATTCAAAAATTTTCTTCTAAGAGAAATTTTAAAAAGTATCATATTGCTGGGGTTTATCTATGAAGTTGGGGCAAATTCATACAACGATTACAATCTTTAATATCTTACTATTTTCGTTCCTATTTATTGCGTTTTCAGATCTCAAGCTACTCTTTATCCAAGAGGATAATTTCATAGAGAATCTTTCAGCAATTTTGTTTTTCCTCAGCTTTTTTGTAGGTCTCATTACGCTTATAAGATTTAAAAAACCTCATTTTCACCCAATCTATATCGGAATTCCTGTTTTGGGTCTTATTGGTTTTCTGGATGAAATTAGTTTTGGCGAACGTATAGCTGGCTTTAAGTCTCCGGAATTGTATGGCGCTAAGATCGCTTCATTTCACGATGCAGTAGATTCAATCGACCACGTGCTTTACAGGTCGATAAAGTATGGTGATTATTTGTTGTTATTTTTACTGTTGGCTATTTTGCTTGCCACATTGTTTGGTATCGTGCAGCTTATCCGCAGATATAGAAAAAATCTCCGTCTGAATAAAATCTTGACCTTTTCGGAGAAGCATCCCCCTTTTAGATTCCTCCTGATTTCTCTAGGTTTTATATTCATTGCAATGATGATTGACTTTGACATCATTGGCGATCATAGGGCTGCAACCTTTATGTTCGTGGAAGAAATATTTGAAATGAATGCAGCGCTAACGTTTTTATTTGGCGCTCTCGCGATCGGCATTCGCCAACAGTCCCCTACTATTAGAAAGCATCTTGTCAAGTTGTAATCATTCCTGAGAACAAGTCTCTAGACTATTACCTGAGACCTTCGCCCCAGCTTGAGCTTCAGCCCTGGGTTCACCTGAATCCAATCGAGCCTTGAAATGTGACATTTTCCTCTGCACTGCCTGCCGCGATCGGATCTCCCTGACGCAGTTGATCAATCATTTCCTGTGACCCCAGGCAAACTGTTCGGTCTGGACCGCTATAAATTTTGGGAGCGGCCTGGCGATCGCCAACCCATCCATTGAATTCCCTCTTAGCTTCAGCTGATGCTGTCTTGGGGACTCCACCCGCCGACACACTAACCTGCACCATGGAGTCCATATCGACTATTCCTTCCAAGCAATCCGCTAACCCCCAGTTGAATAGTGGATTGAGGTGCGATCGCGTTTCATCGTAATCGCAAGTGCAGGATTAGGACTGAAACAAAAACTTACATTTAAAGCTTAAAAAATACTTTAACGGAATAATCGTATTTTTGAGAAAAACTCCTCTGAACATGCTGATTCATATATCAGGGGAGTTTTTTCTTTCTATACGGAAGTCGGCTCCGGACCAGGGGGCTTCCGCCCACAGAATCGCCCCACCACAGCGGCTGGCGACTATAGGGAACCCCAAAAACTGGACAGGGAATTCTCTGAAGCACTCGAAAAATGATATGGCTATCCTATTTGATTTATGAAAATTTCTGAGAACACAATCACCATTCGACAAGGCGTTAGTTCTAAGTGTGTATAAAAGAAATCAAACCGGATCGCTATTGGAGTGATTCATGAGTAAAATACGCAAACAGTACAGTCCCCACTTCCAAGCCAAAGCAGCCAGAAAAACCGAATCCCCATCCCCATGTTCAACACTAATGGAGGAACTGAAAGATTAGCGTCATTGGTACAATCGCCCAAAACCGCATCAATCACTGAATTATCGAACCCTTGATGAGATGTATTCCTAGTTTGATCGCGTATGTTACGCTCTGAAAAAGAGAAAAACATATTCAGGACATTCAGAGCTTCTTAGTCCTTCCAACTTGTCTAGACTCTACGGTCCACTTTAGACCGCTTAACAGTACAGAGCTAAGATTTGAGGGGATAGTTTTGAAAAGTTCTTTTAGGCGATACAAAAATCAAAGTTTTAGACGGTCGTTGGAGTTAAAGATGGGCACTTTAGAAAGAAATAAAACTCAATAAGAAAAAACTTGCCGCTCCCCACGAGCAAAGCTATGACTGATCACATAGCTAAATTCGATCTCAGAAACAATTAACTCTTGGGAAAAGCATCATGACTACAAGTTATCAAAATCGGAGTATAGAAGCAAACCGGGTAAGTTCGCTATCCGAAGATTCGATAGAGAATCCTTATAACCCAATTGATCTCGCACAAATTCAAGCAAAACGCCAGGAATATCAGTATAACTATACCCATATTTCCCCAATTGCCATGGTGGATAAGCTGCCAGAAGGGGAGCAATTTTCTTTCCCCTGGAAGTTGATGGTGGCTAGGGTTGGCTTTGAGCTACTTGTTAATACAATAATTGTTAAACGAGGCGATAGAGAGAAAGAAGGGGCTTCAGATGATGTCAAAGCCTTTCTCATAGAGACCTTTAAGGAAACTTTGTCAGACTATCCGGGGATATCTCGCCTTAAGATTCTTTGGCAGGTGATAAAATTTATGCCGCGATTCTTGTTTGGGCGGTTATCTACTGATTTTGACGAATTAGTTGACCTGATTAAGGATATTCTCACAAGTGTGAGTCGAGATTTCCTCGAAGCTTTTGCCGCAAATGTACAACAGAAGTTAAGGCTTGATGCGCCTGAGGATAAGGATCTCAAGGATTTTCAGGAGCTTTTCAAAACGATTGAACTGCCAGCACTCGCCTTTACTTATCAAGAAGACGAAGTATTCGCAGCGATGCGAGTAGCGGGGCCAAATCCTGTGATGTTGCAACGGCTAACGGAACCGGATCTCCGCTTTCCTGTAACAGAAGCCCATTATCAATCCGTGATGGGAGAGAGGGATTCCCTTGCAGAGGCTTATAAAGACGGGCGTTTATACCTTGCCGATTACGCCATTTTTGATGGTGCGGTGAACGGGACATTCCCACGGGATCAGAAATATCTCTATGCGCCCCTTGCTTTATTTGCCGTTCCCAAGGCAGATATAGGCGATCGCCATCTGCAACCTGTGGCGATTCAGTGTGGGCAAGATCATCATGAATTTCCAATTCTTACACCGAAGTCTAATCCCTATGCTTGGCTCTGCGCCAAAACTATTGTGCAAGTTGCCGACGCCAATTTTCATGAAGCCGTCACGCACCTTGCCCGCACCCATTTGTTTATCGGTCCGTTTGCAATCGCCACTCACCGTCAACTCCCCGATAAACACCCCTTGAGTGTGTTGCTGCGTCCTCATTTCACAGGAATGCTGGCAATTAATAATGCGGCTCAAGACAGCCTCATTGCCGCCGGTGGAGGCGTCGATACAATTCTTTCCTCAACAATTGACTATTCCCGAGTTTTTGCTGTCTTAGGGGTCCAAAGTTATGGCTTTAACTCAGCAATGTTTCCCAAACAATTAAAAAGCCGAGGCGTGGATGATGAAGAAAAATTCCCCATTTATCCCTACCGTGATGATGGTCTTTTAATTTGGGCGGCCATTCATGATTGGGTAGAGGAATATCTTAAGCTTTATTATGTTGACGATGGCGCTGTTCAGCAGGATACCGCCCTGCAAGCATGGGCGAAGGAATTGGTCGCCTTTGATGGAGGCCGGGTAGTAGAATTCGGCGAAACAAATGGACAAATTCAAACTTTTGCTTATCTTGTGGACGCCGTCACTCTGATTATTTTTACTGCTAGCGCTCAACATGCTGCTGTTAATTTCCCCCAAAAGGAAATGATGAGCTTTGCACCTGCTATGCCGACCGCTGGGTATGCTGAGTTGAAAGATTTAGGCGATCGTACTACAGAGGAAGATTACTTAAGCCTATTACCTCCCTTAGATCAAGCCCAAGAACAACTCAAGCTATTGCATTTACTTGGATCTGTTTATTTCAACCAGTTGGGCGAATATGAAAAAGATCATTTTCAAGATAGTCGAGTAAATGCTCCTCTGCAACGTTTTCAAACTTGTTTGGAGGAAATTTCGGGGGTGATCCATAAGCGAAATCTAGATCGCTTACCCTATGAATATCTATTGCCCAAAAACATTCCTCAAAGCATTAACATCTAGAGATCTGGTCCAGCATTTTTAGTTGCCAAATTGGGTCTGACATCAGATACGGCGCACTATCTTCTTGGATATAAATTTGAGGACCAAATGGCTTATAAATAACTTAAAGCAGGAAATTTTCCCTAGGGCGGAATACAGGAGGCAGGAGACAGAATACATAGCCTGACTGACTTCTGCCTCCTGTATTCTGTATTCCCTACCCCACCAGATTTTCCCGGCTTAAATTACACGCCGACTAAATACTGTTCTTGGCCAGAAGATATCTCTATAGCGGAGCAGTCTGGCGTCAAAAAAGCCCGTCAAGCCTTAATTAGATCAACCCTATACCTCACAATAACGATGGATCTCACTGCACTGACCCAAAAAGTTATAAAAGCCCACGATCGCCAAGTTAAACTATCCCGTCGACTGGCAAAAGTAGGCTATGACACCGCTGTTGGAAAATTCCTTCGTCTGGTGGGTTATTACAGAGAAGGATTCATGTTGTTGAAGGCATGGCGCGATTTTCTTTACATTCGGAAGGAAAAAATTGGCGACACATTTTTCGCAGTTGACCAGGCGATCATGCATGCTGACCATGACCAGGTTAAACGGTTAATGCATGTTGAACCGCAGGTACGGGGTAATGACTTAGGCATCATCAGGATTCTTGCTCCCAGTTACCTGCTAAATCATCCCCTAAGCTTAGGCATGAATGGCGCGGACCATACTGGCATTCGATGTGTATTTCAAAAAGCTTTACCTGACCCCTTCGAACAGACAGATTTAATAGGCCGTTATGTTGATGACTTTTTATCGGCAGCGACAAAACGAGAACAATTGCATATTGGAGATGATCTACCTCGATTTATGGTTGAGACTTTGCACCAACTGGTGTTTCAGCTCTCTCTTTCTGAGGAAGAGGTTAAAGCCTCACTTGCTTATATTAAAGGCTTACCCTTAGCGTCTATCCCCAATTTCATCAGTCGCTATCTGTTAGGATTTATGACTGGACCGAATATTCGTCATCGCGAACAATTAATTCAGAAATATCAGAATTCACCCAACTGGGATAGCTATTTAGAAATCGGAAAACAGTATCAGTTAAATCCGAACCAGATTGCGAATGGCTTGTTCGATATGATCCATATTGCGGGCACAGCAGGAACGAGCGCTCTATTAGGCTCTGTTATTGGTGTGTTATGTCTGAATGAAGCCCTCAGGTCTGAAGTGGTTGTAGAAGCCAATACAGTCTGGGAGGATGCAAAAACGTTCAACGGTGAGGCGCTTAAACGAGCAACGATGCTCCATAGCGTTATTTTAGAAACGGCTCGCCTGTATCCGCCAGTACGCTTTGTCAGTCAACTTGCAACGGAGTCTGGTGAAGTTACGATAGGAAGCCAGAAATGTCCTTTTCAAAAGGGGACACGATTACTTGGATCAATATTTACAGCTAATCGTGACGCCCTTAGATATGACAACCCAGATGATTTTCAGGTAACACGAGACTTCTCTGACCTTTTGTCATGGAATGGGGAGGGCCATGAACGAGTTTGTCCAGGCAAATCCCTATCAATTGAATTAATTAAAATTTTCTGTTTGTATCTTTTCAAAGATTACCAATGGGATCAATTTACAGAAGTGAAGTGGGATTTTGAAAAAGTCACAGCTGTTACCCCCAATGATTTGGCGCTTCAGGGTTTTTCGATGAGTTCGCAAAGACTCTCAGACCCAACCCAATCACTTGCTAAGCACCCCGAATGATTTAAGCAGAAACGTGGAAGTTTGAGATCTACTGAATTACCCAAAGAGGATTGCATCGATGGCTAGCTCAATAGAAACCCAGAAATTAGACGACATCGCAACTTGGATGATTCCAATACAATCGACGAACTTACCCAGTGTGTTAAGCGGCGTCTTTTTTATGGATGGGAATCCACTTCCGGATGATTGTCTGACAATGAATAACCTGATGTGGGATGAGGAAACCAATAGCCTCATCTTGCCAGTTTCTGCGCCAGTCCAATGGACTTTTCATCGCTCTGTTTTGGGATGGCTCTTGCTGCGTGGGGCCCAACTATCTAGATTCCGTTACAAAATCCAATTCGATGACGAAAGCCTGCAACGCGCCCGAATTATCCCAATTATTTTTGGCGTCCCTGTAGCGAAATGGATGATTCATGCAAGCATGTGCCGGGCTGAGAACTCTGAAAATGGCGATATTTGGCTCCGAAAAAATCTTTGGTTTGGCGGCCTATCGCGGGTAGGTGAATATGTTTTGCGCCGGGTTGTCGATGAAGCTGGACAACATACGCCAGCCTTTCAAGACATGCTAAGCAAGGTTAAACTTGACTGTCTGGTGGTTGCTCGACATTCATAAAAATATGGAGTTCTAACTTCAGCCGGGACAATCCAGCGCAGAGGGAATACGGAATACAGGAGACAGATTTCAAGCAGGAAGCGGATTCTATCTCCTGACTCGTGCCTCAAGGACGATGTCCCACTTTAAGGTGATGTCCTAAAAAAATAAATTTAGGGTTGGGAATTTAGTAAGTAATTGCAAATACCTCAAAACTGCTTTTCGAGATCTCTACGTCCTCGATCAAGTCTATATTTGAAACTCTGGCGGCTGGAGGGCCCTGTTTCGCCCATTGGACGAGCGCCTGAACGTTTTCATCGTCGCCTTCCACCACAATTTCCACTGTGTTATCGGGTTTGTTCTTGACATACCCATTCACTTGCAATCTCTGGGCTTCTGCTCGGGTGTAAAACCGAAAGCCGACTCCTTGCACCAAACCGTGGACAGTTACTTTGCAACGTTTCATAGATAAATCACTATAGAGAACACATCAGTCTAGTTATCTTCTCGAGGGACTGGATCCTGGCCATTCAGGCTGATGTAAATTCGAGCGTTGGACATGCGTGAGAGGTCTCGCAAAGTCTCCAGTTCTTGTAAGCGGAGAAGCGCGGGATGATTGGCATAGGCTTGAGCCGCCTGTTCCCGCTCCCTTAACGCTTGAATATCGGCTTCAGTTTTAATCTGCTGAATGGCCGCCTCATTCTGGGCGGCTAACCGTTCTGATTCCGCCTGGGCTTCCATTTCCAAGCGGTGTGCTTCCGCATTGGCCTGGGCGTCGATTTGCTGGACTTCCGCTTTGGTGCGAGCTTCCACCAATTGGGCTTGGCTCAGGCGCTCTGTCGCTAACACCCGATTCATAATTTCCTGCAGATTGCCTGGGAAAATCAAATCTTTGACATCCGCCCGCAGGATGGCTACCCCATAGCGGCTGGCGACTTCCTGTACATCCCGCAAAATATCTTCACTGAGGCGATTTCGGTTGGTTAGGATTTCTTCTAAGGGCATTGACGCCAGCGATCGCCGCGCCGCCAATTGCACATCGCTATACAGACGACTCTCATAGTTCTCCACTTCATGCAAGGCGGCCCTCGGGTCAGTCACCCGAAACTGAACAATGATGCTGACCCGAATCGCCACCTTGTCGGCTGTGAGAATCTCCTGGCCTTTAATGGTTAAATCTCGCTCCCGCACATCCACCAGCACAATTTCCATCCTGGGTCTGCGGAATAGGCCAAAGAAGTTGAATTGCCTGGGGAGCACATATCGGCCTGCCCCCAATACCTTGACCAGCACCCCATCCCGATAGGACAACCCCCGATGAGTATCTTTGATAATGACTTCGCGCCGAATCATAAGGGTGCGTTTCTAAGTTGGAAGGAGAGGAGATGGGAAAAAGGATAAAGGGTAAGGGGGAAAGGGAAAAAAGGTGCCCCGTAGCTAAGCCGATGTGGAGAACGAATGTCCAGATGGGTGTCTGCTGAAACACTGTCGCACTGCGTGATAGCACAACCGGATGTAGATTCGCTCCTAACTCGCCGGGGCGAAATCATTATATATCCAGGAAACTGCCTTAGGACATTTCAGTAAGTTACGAAGGGGACACTCATTTCCTGACTATCGGGAAACTCTAAACAATCATCCTATGGGGTAAAGGTTTCGGCGATTTACCTCTAAGATGACCATAAATGTGTTTCAGGCATTTAGCGCTTCACCCCATTTGGAGAAACCAGTGTCCACATATCAACACAGCTATCGACCTAATTCACGCCAAACTCCAACCACAATACCTTGTAGTTTCAGCTGGTCCGCAGTGGTTTCAATGTCGGGATACTCCGAGTTTGCAGGCTTAAGTGTGATTTGATCTCCTTGACGGTAGAATCGCTTCAAAGTAGTCCCTTCACCTTCTACCATCGCTGCCACGATCACACCATTTCTTACTTGGTCTTCCTCCTTTACTTTACGCATGATCACAATATCCCCTGAAAGGATATTTTCTCCGATCATGCTTTCACCTGTGACTTTAAGAGCATAATGTTGAGGTTGTGGGAAGCGCCCAGAAAGCTCAAGGAATTCGCTTTCATCAGAGGGTGTTTCGACTAGTCCCCCAGCCGCAATCACACCCAAAATTTGCAAGGATTGAACAGTTTGGTGTTGTTGCTGATTTTTTTCAGATTCAGAGTTATCAAAGTTATCATGAACTAGCTTAAGAATACGAATTCTTGTTCGACTCCGTCTGCCTCCGCCCTCATTTACCCAGTGAATGTATCCCTTGTCATGTAGATGTTTCAAACGGTTTTGAATACTAGAGTTAGAACGCAGTCCCATTGCCTCTTTCATCTCCTGAAAAGAGGGAGATAACTCGCAATCATGCATGCAGGATACTAACCAATCAAAGAGTTGCCGCTGGGCTAGAGTTAGAGTTTGCACTGAGTCCAAAAGGATAACGTTTTACACCACTTAATCAACTTTACGAAGTTCTGCCAGTAGATCGTACCGTTCTAGTAACTCAAGTGCCTCTTCTAAAGCGCTAAGTCTACTTCTTTCCTCTAACCAATCCCAAATATCATATGCTTGCCGTCCTTGCTCAAAACGAGCTACATAGTGTTTTGGAATATCGCAAAGATCTGCTAATTCCTGCCAGTCAGACTGAAGCTTTCGGCAAATATACACCTTAGTCTTCCCTGAGTAGAGACGTTTTTTATCTATCCGAGGCTGAGGTTCAATTTTACTCTCGAAATCTCGTCCCCACACATAACATTCATATGTATTAGGAAGCTCCCTCTCAACTGGTTGAGGCCTACTTCGACTTTCAAAGGGCTTTGTCTTTAACAGCTCTACAACAAATGAGGCAGAGGCTTCGGCAGCGTATTTTTGCCACTGATCATTTTTGGAAGGATCGGCCCAGTCACAGATTCCTTTCACGACTAAAAAGCCAGGTGCTTGTTCACTTTCATAGGCAGCCGTAGCAATACCTGCTGCCTCCATTTCAATTCCAACGAGTTCTACCCAATCACTTTTCAATGCCTCGGCTGTAGAATCGTCTGCTATTACTTTGTCACCAGATGCCATTATCCCAAATAGTACCCTTGGAATCACTCTGCCAGTTGTACCATCAGGCCTTTCAGTTCCAATTGAAATTGCCCATTGCTGTTTCTGTTCAAGAGCTTTAGCGGCATCCAACAAGACTCTCGCAGGGCGATATGCCTGATACCTTGATTGTGTACTACCTGGGGTTTTCTTCCCCAATTCATAGTAAACAATTTGCTCTGCTACAACCACATCACCCAAATAACGCTTTTGTTTCTCTTTTAAGCTATCTGTTTGTTTTTCTCTCATGCCACCTGCTATACCCGCCAGGATAATGAAGGATGGATTCCAAGCCGATATTGCCCATTGAGCGGCAATAGCAGCCTGAATATTACCCATGCTTGGCAATGAAACTAATTTAATTTGATAAATTTCCCTGGATTGAGTATCAGTAATTGATGCTTTGTAAAACGTTCTATCCTTGACCTTTATCTCTTCATAATCACCTAGATATTTAAGAACTTCATCTCTCTCTTTAGGGAGGGCGGTGATGATAACAACATCAGTTAGTTTCTCAGTATTCACAATTTATCTATTAACTCGACTAATCTGATATTTATATAATCTATAATCTGATACTTTTAAGCTGAATAGTTCTTGGTTATCCCTCCTAACACTAGGACGGGAAATTCTCAAGGCCTCAAAATCCTGACAGTAATTTTGACCAATTCACACACCTTTTCGCGTTTCTCCTCAAAAGAATTATCTAAATCCTTGTTCAGGATATCTTTATTCCATATAAATTCAATCAGTTTATCAATATTATGCTTGTGTTCTTCGAGTTCGAGATATTCTTCTACTATTTTCTTGACCTTATCTGATTTCGATACGTTTTCCGATGAACCTCCGAGATCATCATCATAAGACAAATACAGCTTCTTAATTAAATAAGATTGCCCTATATCTCTAAGAGCACTTTCTAGTTCATACAATTTATTTCTATCTTCTAACACATCCCAGAGATCAAATGCTTCCCGACCTTGTTCAAATCGCTCCCATTGACTACGTTTAATTTCAAAGACATCTGCCAGGTCTTTCCAGATAGAGTGAGAGTTTAGGCTAGTACAAACGTCAAATTTAGTCTTTCCAGAGTAAGGATATTTGCTTAAAGTATTGCAAAGACAAGATAGTTTATCCTCTGGATATTTGATTAAATAATCACGGATGTAGCCATTACGTACGTAGTTATAAATAGAAGTATTCTTAGAAAGAGTCCTTGTAGGCTCAGTTATTTCATATGCAGTATAAACTTGTGGTATGTCAATCACTGTGGTCAGAGTAGATCTTGAATCTACTGACTTGTCTAATTGACCTATCTTTTGAGTTTCTAAAAGCTTGTACTCTAAGATGATGACTTCCTTTGGATCATTAGTGGTTAGATATAGCTTTTGTTTTTGACGAAGGATGGCAAGCAGATCAGTGGAATCTACTTCATCTTTTTCTCTTGACTTCTTCTGATTTTCCAAGAGATAAAATTCCCAATAAAGAACAACTTAACAATGTCCGCTTTGAAGACATTAGCTTCTTACCGGAGCACCTAAAAGCACATGATTCTTTACAAATAAAAATTTCAGTTGTTTGAGGAAACTACTGATTTTAATCTAGATTGGGTTTAGAAGTAATTTTAATCTCTCGTTGCAGTCAATGCCAAGTCATAATACAAAACACTCAGGTTTTAACCTGAGTGTTTTGCAAGTCTTATAATATGCGAAAGACTGTCTAGTGCTTGAATTACAACAGTGGCGAAAGGTTTAGTATAGAAGTACCAACTATTAAAGATTGCGATATTTCTTAATGCACCTTTGGGCTCTTTCCTGAAGATTACTTGGAATACCAGGTAGATTGCCATACAGTATAGATGTACAACAACCATAACTTCTAACAACGTTACTAAAAGAACCGCCAGGAGCCTGCTCTCGATAAAACTTCCAGTTAATGGCTATTTCGACACATTGCTTAAAGCTTTCCGCTGCTTCCTTATTCAAAAACGCTAGTCGACTATAGACATCATAGTCATCATAATCCATTACTTCACCACCCTAGCTGTTCCTCTATGATTTTATTGACTGAACTTCCAGAATGCAAATAGTTAGGATTATGTTTTGCTGCAATCATATCCTCCTGAAGTTGTTCTTGGTGATCCTCAATGACTTTCCAAATGTGTCTCATTCGTTGATCAGCACCAGCCTCAAAACCCTCAGTATTGTCTAGCAACCGGTCTTGGATTTCATTTGCACTCATTCCAAACTGAATCCGTCCATTCTGCTCAGTAATTCCAAAATCTACATCAGCAGCTTTGATCATTGCATGCAAAGCACACTGAGGACCAATATCAGGATCGAAGCAATTCTGAATCGCATTTAGAAAATCGTACATGATTCGATATTGCGAACCAGGTCCTGGATGAAATTTCTTAAAGTACCCACTATGGTTGATCAGGCGAGCTAACTGAGTATCCTGAAACAGAAACTCTTTACGCCTGTAAAATACTTGGTTGAAAGCTGGCGCTAGTTTTTGTAGTCCGGTAAGCTCAACCCAAGCAGCAAAACCTTCATTAATCAAAAGCGCACTATGCGCCAAAATTTGGATCGCTTCTCCATACTCTTTATGCAAGGAACACAGATATGGGGAATTGAGTTCCTTGTAGTCTACTCTGCGAAGCAGACCATGATTGTTCAGTAGGGCCAACTGGCGACCTAGTGTTGTCTGAGTATGGAAGAATCCATGACCATACTTTTCATGCAATAGTAGCGCAACGATATTACCTTCTACCCAGGATTCGTCATAGCGCTCATCTCCATCAATTGAAAGAAGGTTGTAAGCAAGATTTTCTTCTCGACTTGGATATTTTTTGGCCAGATGAGTAGCAAGTCCTGGATCAAATGGAATGCAACATCCTTGTTTGGGTAAATACGTTGGAGCAACGTAGCGCAATAACTCATCCGCCAGAGGAAGAAACCTTTGTAAATCTCCCCTTGCAGCCCGAAGAACTTCTAAAAGACGCTCTCTAGTATGTCGTGGGTAAACCTTCTGAACTAGAGTTTCTGGCGTGAATAATCTAAATGGGATATTACGGATAGAATCTGTACTGAATTCTTGCCAGATACATGAAACCCGATGATGCACTTTTGAAGTTAGAATTTCTACAGTGTCTCGCTCTAAATCACTAATGCGAGATTGTAAAGAGGAAAAGATATGAATTAGCCGAGTTCTAGTTTGGCCTGTTTCTTCTATCTTCAGTTCAATCTTACAGTTTCCTTTCTTTACAGCAGTCAAGCGCCAATGATCAGCCGAAATCTGCTCAGCTTTAATCGAGGATGAAGGGTAATCAATAGAAAAATTTAATGGTACCTTCTTAGCATCCTGAGGCCAGCGGACTATAACCTTAGCATCAAAAGAAACTCCGGTTTCAACTTCCTGAATTTCATTTTGACCAGAAAAAAAGACAAAATCTATTTCAGCATCAGGGACGCAGATAAATTGAGAAAGGTGTTCAAAATAGAGAGGTGAATGAGTTATTCCCTCAGGGAAATCGATCTTGAGCTTTAGATTTTGAAGGCCAAGTTTTCTTGGCTCAATAAACCACTTTAGACCTTTTTTTTCATTTGCCAGAATAGATCGAACCGTAAACTGCTCATAATTTATATGAGTAGGCATGTCTGATGCAAGGAAGCATCGGATATTGCTTAGTTGCAAATTATCCTGAGGATTAACCAGGTTAAGTGATAATAGAGCCTGCTGACCAAATTTAACTTCGGGATCAATGTGAATATCTTCAAAATCTAAGAAATTTTGGCGGGCTAGCCAACGGAAGATATTTGTTACGATTAATTGGTTATTATCCTGCTCAATATACCAATTGCCAAAAAGTGCAAAATCTCCAACTGCAACTATCCGACCTGATCCCGCCTCAACTGTAGCCAGAAAAGGTTCATAAGTTTCAGGTAGAGTAGCAACTACTCGTGGATTATCATTCAAGATTTTTAGGTACGTGGGCTCTCGAATAGACAAACGGTTTACATCTGAACTGATATAGTGTGGCTGAAAACTTGAAACTTTTTTTGGTAGAGAGCTAACAAGTCGCTGAGCACATAATCCAAAAGTCTTCAGAAGTTTATTAATGTTATTAATAGAATTTTGCCGCCAAATAGACTCAAAGCTATTAGCAATTAAAAGAGATTTTCCCAAATGTACAAAGCTAGTGACTGCATCCAGCTCATCTGAGGTGAGTGGTTTGGTTGGGGCTCCTAGAACTAATACATCATAACCTTGCAACACTTCATGGGTTAGAGCTTTTTGATCAACTGTATGCGAATCAACTTTCCAATTTAACTCTCCAGTAAGTACTTCGCTCAGTTTACTCCAACTATCTACTTCATCATCTTCCTCATTGAGCTCTGCACGTAGCAGTTCTCCATGAGATTCATCAAATAAAACTTTTTTCACCGGAGGTTTTTGTGGGTGGCTTTGTTCTGACACAGTTATGCCATGAAAGTCGTAGTACTCTAGAGCGATCCCATTTTTAGCGCACTGTTCCATGATGACAACCCCGCAGGAGATGTTTCTGCGTTTGTTAGTACAAACAATCTAATAATAGTAGATATGTACTAAAAAGTCATCTCGCATAAACAGCCGGTTACATCTATCGTCGTTTTCCAGGCTGGCATGAACCATGATCTCAGCTCCTAAAACTAGCAATAGCGAAAGCTCTAGCCAGTAGAGAATTTGGATAGGCTGGTGCTAGTTGGGCCACCAAACTCCAAAATGCGATCAATCCAGCTATGCCTGAAACGACAAACGTAACCTCATCAATAATAAGCTGCTCGATCTTGTATCGCTTACGCCTACCATCATTCCTGTGAGCAATTTCCCAGCCGAAGATAGACTCCAGATCTACATTGTCAGTACATTGTTGAATTTTGTTAACCAACTTCAGACAGATATATCTGTCAAGAGCAGATATCTTTTCGTCATCGACCAGATAGGTCCAGTCTAAGAATAGACACACCCAAGGAATAATCGGTAGTGACCTGAAGGAAAGGATGAATGAAGTTCCCTCCTAGTCTTGGATGCATTGATTGATGACTGGATGAAAAGGTCAAAGTATCTTCGAAAAGCAGGAGCTACAAT
>JAAUYH010015401.1_pt1 | contig 24178 bp, 24 predicted proteins | sample 7278061 | NCBI WGS metagenome assembly JAAUYH01 (sample SAMN14350203, study PRJNA611818) | marine sediment metagenome | isolation source: surface marine sediment (0.6m) | place: French Polynesia: Moorea | collected 2018-08 | reverse complement strand
GCAAACGCCAGTTCCTTCAAGTCGGGAAACCCGCCCAACGGACTGGCTTGGGAACGCGCTCGTCGTGACTGTCAAGTTGTCGTACTGTCGGGGGTGCATAGTAGCTGCTATTTATCTAGATAATCCGCGTAGGGCAGTAAGGTTCTAATCGTGAGGTTAGAAGCCCTCTCCCTTCGAGGGAGAGGGAGTAGTCACAAAATGTTGGCGACACCTACAATTTAATGTAGGGGTTTGGCGGTGCATCGACCCTTACGATATCTGTTGCATTCTTGTTTCGCTCTTGGTGTATAAAATGAGAATTAAAGAACTATATAGCAAAGATTTTATCGCTTGGGCAGACGAACAGGCGTTGTTATTAGAGCAGCAAAGATGGGATGAATTGGATTTAGTGCATTTGATAGAAGAGGTTAGAGATTTGGGGAATCGACATAGAGATGCTCTAGAAAGTCAATTAACCAGATTGTTAATGCACTTGCTTAAATGGCAATACCAACCAGAAAAAAGAAGCAATAGCTGGAAAAATTCTATCAGAGAAGCTCGAAAGCAAATAGATAGATTGATTAGAAAACATCCAGTACTAAGAATACATTTAGAACAAGTATTAGAAGAATGCTATTTGGATGCTCGTGAAGATGCTAGTGATGAAACGAGTTTAGATATAGAGACTTTCCCTATCTCTTGTCCTTATTCTATCCAACAAGTAAGGGAGCGGGATTTTTTGAGTTAAAGCATACTGGCTCGAATATCGGCAAAATAATCAAGTAGGGGCTTTTGCAGTGCCTTACCCCTACAAAGCATCCAGGGCTATTTCATTCTGACTATAATCAACCAAGAAATGAATTTCTTGGCTTAAAGTCCAAGTCCGTTTAAACGGACTTAATATTCTTAGACAGAGAATTTATTCTCTGGATGCACGAGAATGAAATAGCCCCTACAAAACATCATATTTTTAAATGAGATTTATTGTCAATTATTGGTAAGGAAATAGTGAAGGTGCTTCCTTTACCCAATTGACTTTCTACTTCAATCTTACCTTCGTGTGATTGAGCAATAGCTTGAGCAATAGACAAACCTAAACCAGAGCCACCAGTCTGACGAGAGCGATCACTGTTAACCCGATAGAAACGATCAAAAATCTTCTTCAAATCTTCTTCTGATATTCCTATGCCGTTATCTTCGATCTGAAGGAGAGCATATTTAGCACGACGGGATAAAATTAATCTTACCTGACCTCCTGCGGTGGTATATTTGAGGGCATTAACTACTAAATTAGATACCAGGCGATACAATTGCTCATAATTACCAATGATTATCAAAGGTTCAAAGACTAAAATTTGAGTAACAAGTTTAATCTCAGACTTAATTGCTAAAGAAGCGAAATCCTCCGCAATATCCTCAGTAAGATGGGAGAGAGAAACCCTTTCTTTGCTAATTGAATCGGAACTTTTAGCACTTAACTGTGGCTCCATGCGACAGAGCATCAATAAATCTGCTACTAAATTAGCCAGTCGTCCATTCTGACGACCAACAGCTTGTAGAGTTTCTCTAGCTTCGATGTCTCTAATCTCAGGCATCATTAAACTAGATTCCACAGTTGCCCTAATTGCAGCTAAAGGTGTTCTTAATTCGTGGGCTGCATCCGCAGTAAACTGTTGCAGAAGTTGATAAGATTGGCGAATCGGCTGCATAGCTACTCCTGCTAGCCACCAACTCATAATGATCAATATAATCATCACTACCAGCAAACCAGTTAAAAAGATTAATCGCAAGCGAATAATATAAAGCCCATATTCTGGTAAGTTACGTCCAACTTGAAGATAGCCCCAGATTTTAAAATCCTTATTATGTAGCATTAGAGAAACTTGCTGATAATGATTATGATCAGCATCAACTAAGTCTTGCTGATATTTTGCTCCATTCAACCGCAAATTCTTAGGTTGTTTTCCTGATACAGCCACCAGATTCCCCGCAGGATCCAGTAGGCGAATGTAATAGTTGGCGCGAGGTTGTAGAATAGAGCGTTGATTTTCTTCTGTAACTGGGGAACATTCAGTATCTACCAGACAGAGATTAGGGAAGATTGTTGTAGCTGCTGGGGTTAATTTTCCTGGTTTTTCCAGAATTGGCTCTAAGGTTTCATGAAGATTATTGGCTACTAATTCTAGTTCTTTAAGGATAGTCAGACGATGGGCATAAGTAACAGCTTGATAAACCCCTAATCCAGATAGAGCTAAAATCGCCCCCATTATCCCTGCATACCAAGTCGCCAACCGCCAACGAGTTTGCCCAAATAGTTTATTTTGATTATCTTTAAAAGGATTTGGTAAATTCAATTTGAACATGGTCAAGATAATTCATAATGTGGTTTAAAACGATAACCAAGACCATAGACAGTTTCGATTTGGCGATCGCATCCTAAAGTAGTTAATTTCCGTCTCAAAAGCCTTACTTGAGCAGCAACCACATTACTCATCCGCTCTGCTTCCAATGACCACATTTGGGATAAAAGCTGTTCACTGGTAATAATTTGTCCAGGGTGTCGCATAAAATATTCTAAAAACTGAAATTCTTTTGCTGTTAGAGAAATCGACTGTTGTGGCACTCCTGCTTCAGTTAACCATACCGAGTTAGTTTTATAATCTAAAGCAAGATTACCCACCTGTAGCTGTTGGTGTTGTAGTAAGGGCGATCGCCTTTGTAAAGCTCGCAATCTAGCCAACAGTTCTGACATTCCAAAAGGCTTAACCAAATAATCATCAGCACCAGCATCTAACCCAACTACCTTATCGTCCATTGTGTCTTTAGCAGTTAACATTAACACGGGAAGAGGATTATTTTGCTGACGCAGACGTTTTAATAATTCTAATCCTGATAACCCAGGTAACATCCAATCAAAAATACCCAAAGTGTATTGTGTCCAAGAATTTTCTAAATAGTTCCAAGCGGTATCCCCGTCTTCAACCCAATCTACTACATAAGACTTTTGAGAGAGAGTTCGCCTAATCGCAAAACCCAAATCTGTTTCATCTTCAACTAATATTATTCGCATATATACACTAATAAATACTTTAATAGCTTCACACTTAAATATGAAATCACAATGAAATTATGGTCATTGTTGCAAAAATAGTAATCTTAGGAAAGCGGGCTACAGAATTCTGAATTCTGAATTCATGATGTCAGAAGTAATAAGTAATAAGTAATAAGTGTTACTTCTTCTGCTTCCTCTGCACCCCCTCCACCCACCCCGAAGACACTGGAAAATTATTTCATTTTGATTTCATATTTTAATGTGAATATAAAAAAAGAAACATTCCCAAACAAAACGTCAAAATATTTTAGAAAAATTAATTATCACCATGGAAGAGAAAAAAGTTAGATTAACAGCTTTATCCTTAGCAATGTCTCTAGGTTTAATGGGGGCTATGGCTGGCTGCGAGATTAACCCTGATGGTGGTGGTGAAGGCGGTGAAGGCGGTGAAGCTGGAACTGTTCTGGAGCAATCTGAATACGAAGGCGGTGAAGGCGGTGAAGGCGGTGAAGGCGGTGAAGGTGGTGAAGAAGGTGGTGAAGAAGGCGGTGAAGGTACTTAATAAGGAACTGGGATGAAACCACTGGAATAACTATTACTAGAACAAAAACAGAAACAGTCGATTTCCTAGAAAATTAAAACTGAGATCATTATGAATATTAAACCAGCTAAAATCAGGGAACTCCACAGGATACTTGCGCCCATCATGGTATTACCAATTTTATTTACTGTGATTACTGGAGTCATTTACCAGATTGCAGAAATAGGCGGTTTCGAGGATCAAATACGCTTTATCATTCATTGGCACAAAGGTAATTTTGGTTACATTGATTTCCAGAAAAGTTTTCCCTTTCTTAATGGCTTGGGTTCATTAATTTTAGCCATCACAGGATTACAAATGTGGTTTAAAACTAGACGTTCTCCTAAAAGAAGCTGATAGTAACTTACTTAGATAACTTTATATAGAAATTTTCAGGAACAACAAAATGAATACCAAAGCTTTGTTTGCTGAATTTATTGGCACTTTTGCCCTAATTTTTGCTGGTGCTGGTTCAATAGCTACTAACTATATTATTAGAGGTGAAATTACAGGAGCAGCAGTAGATCTAGCTGCTATTGCTCTGGCTCACGGTTTTACCATTGCAGTTATGGTCACTGCAACTGCTGCTGTTAGTGGGGGTCATCTTAATCCAGCAGTTACTTTTGGAGCTTGGCTAACTAAAAAAATCGATCTTAATAATGCTTTGGGCTATGTTGTTGTTCAATGTCTAGGAGCAATATTTGCTGCTAGTTTGCTCAAGCTAGCCATTCCTTTAGATGTACTTCAAGCAGTCAACATGGGAACTCCAACTCTGGGAGCAGGAGAAACCCCCTTGATGGGTTTAATTCTAGAGTTTATACTGACTTTTTTCTTAGTCTTTGTCGTCTTTGGTACAGCGATGGATTTTCGTGCGCCAAAAATGGGCGGATTGTTTATTGGTTTGACTGTTACTCTTGATATTTTAGCTGGTGGTCCTTTGAGTGGTGCAGCTATGAACCCTGCTCGGTATATGGGTCCTGCTTTAATGGGAGGCGGACTACAATACTTCTGGCTTTACTGGATCGGTCCTTTGGCTGGCGGTGCTGCTGCTGCCCTATTCTACCATCATGTACTTGAAGACAAGCGTGGAGTTACTTTACGCTCTGCTGAATTAGAATAATCCCAACCCAGTATCAGGTAATTACAGCAATTGTTGATTCTTGCTTGTTAGTAGTGAGTAGTCTTATTGATTGTTGATTGATGAAAAGTTCATTGCTACTTGCTACTTGCTACTTGTTCATTGTTTTGACATACTGCTCTGGGATCAGCAACCCTCTTCATATTTTCTACATAACCGAAATTAGTTCATCTTAATTTCAGATTTTTTTATATAAAATCAAATTTTTTATATAACAAAGGATAACTACAGTGGAGATATACAAATTACTCATAACAGAAGCTTTAATAAAACAAATTTATGAGTTATCTTGTACCCCTTTTTCATTACCTGCTTTTCGTAAAAAATTGGTAACTTATGATTGGTATTATCAACCAGTTGATTATGATGAGTTGGGTATCAATATAGAAATTACTCAAAATTTTGGCTTTAAAATAGACGCTCTAGGACAAGAAGTTATATCTGCTGTTTTACCTTTTTATTATTGGGAAATTTATGATACTGAAGCTCCTGTAAATCTAGAAGAATATAATCATAAACTAAAAATTTGTCACGAAGAATTTGAATCAGTGAAAAATTTAGCCCTGGAACTATTACCCGATCCTTTTCTTTATTGTGATGATGATTATCTTGGTCAGAAATCAGTTGTTTGGGAAGGAAAGCACGGATTTTTAATTTTACAACAAACTTCTTCTGATATTTTCTTTGGTAGAAGAGAAATAAATTTTTTCTTAGAGAATTATTCTAAAGAGGAACTTCATTCCGAAGAACCATTAATTGATTGGCTATATAATAGTAATCAACATATTCATAATAAACGATTATTGCTATTGTCAAAGTTATGTTCTTGAGTATCTCTCAATTGGTTAGGTAAGGTAGTTACCTATTACCTACAATAATTTCTAATTTCTAATTCCTAGTTTTTAATTTTTATATGGGATTAGTAATTAGTACCGAGTAACTACTAATTTCTTATTACCTATTCCCGATTCCTTCTATCTTGCACCTCGAACCCATACCACCTAAAACTGAAGTTTCGCGGGTTATAGAATAAGTCTATTTTAATAGACTATAACTGTTATTACAACTAGATAACAGTCCTCTTGAGAGGACTTGAGATATTAGCCAAGAAATAAATTTCTTGGTGATTTATCGCGCTTACATCACACAAGAAGTCTATTCTTTCAGAGAAGCTAAAATCTGAGAATCATCTAAGCCTTGTATAGAAAGTACTTTAAAGGGAGAAGAATGACCACTGACTACCTGAATCAAATCTTTGTCAATACACAATTTAGAAGCTATTAGCTCAATCACCGCAGTATTAGCCTTACCCTTTTCAGGGGGGGCTTTAACCTTAATCTTCAAAGATTTACCAAGCCACCCAACAACTAAATTTTTAGAAGAAGATGGCACAACTTTGACACTTATTTTCCCCATAGCTAGACACTTAAACTTCACAAGATATTATTATAATTTGCGATTAATTCTTTCATAAAAAGCTAAATTCATCAAATACTTAAATAAAATTAATAGCCAAAGTCCTGATAAGCTAAACATCACAAAAGCGAGGATTTTATGAGCATTGAGAAAAAACATTGTTCCCGATAACAGAGTGAATCCTGAAAGACTGGTAAAGATTAAACTTTTAATTTCTAATTGAATTAATTTCAGGGTGCGATCGCTTTCTACAGAACGGACTCTAACCTGTAATTCTCCTAATTCTATACGAGATTCTAATCTTCTAATAGATAATTCGGTACGGTTAGGCTGGTTTAATTTATACTGAATAAAATCTTTGGTTTGTCTGGCTAAAGTGCTTAATAAGCTACCTTTATTTTGGGAAAAAGCAATATTTTTAACAAAGGGTTGAGCAGCAGCTAATAAATTGTATTGAGGGTCGAGAGCGCGAGCAATACCATCAAGAGTTGTGACAGATTTAATAATAAATGTCATCTGAGGAGGAAGGCGAAATGGTTGTTGTTCAAACATTAAATATATTTCGTCAGTCATCTGGTCAAAAGCTCTGACATCTATGGGTTTATCTCGGAACTCTGCTAATAAAAATGACACCATTCTTTTAATCGGTGTCATATCGCCTACTGGCTCAATTAATCCCATATAAATTAGGGTTTGTACTACTTCATTTGTGTCTTGTTTTAAAACAGCAAAAAAAGTTTTCACCATCTGATCTTGAGCAATAGACTTGATTTCTGTCATTGTCCCAAAATCATAAAAAATAATTTCTCCTTTGGCACTTACTGCCATATTACCAGGGTGAGGATCGGATTGAAAAAAACCATCTTCTAGTAGTTGTTTGAGATAACAAGTAATACCTAATTGGATAACTTCTTGGGTGTTTATTTTATGAGCTTCTAAAGTTTGACGGTCATCTATTTTAATTCCTGGTAAATATTCTAGAGTCAGAACTTTTCTGGTAGTATATTGCCAATAAACTTTAGGAGTAATTACTTTATGATATTTCTTGAAGTTATCTTGAAATCGCTCTGCGTTTTTCCCTTCATGAATGTAATCAATTTCTTGAAAGAGTAGTTCAAAAAATTCTTGATAAATTGCTTCTAAGTTGTATCTTCTAAGAGTTTTAAAAAAGCGATTAATAATTCTGACTAGCCGATGTAAGATTTCAAAATCTAAATTAAATAATTTTTCTAACCCTGGACGTTGTATTTTAACAACTACGTCTTCTCCTGTATGTAATCTGGCTCTATGAACTTGTCCTAAACTAGCAGCAGCAAGGGGTTGGGGGTTAAAATCTCGAAATAAACTTTGAACTGACTTTCCCAATTCCTGTTCAATTACAGCGAGCGCCTTTTGCGAACTAAAAGAGGGTACATTATCTTGTAGTTGAGCGAATTCCCGAGTATATTCGAGGGGTATTAAATCCGCACGAGTTGATAAAGCTTGTCCAATTTTGATGAAAGTGGGTCCCAATTCAATCATATTCCTTACTAGCCATCTGGCATGACGACTTTTTTGGCGAGAGGAATCATTACCGATTAGGTTATCCCACCAGAGAGAGAGCAAGAATTGGAAAGCAACAGTAAAAGTTTTTAACTGTCTAGTAGAAGGAGAATAGCGATCGCTTTGCCAAGATAGTTCACGGTTTTTTTTCATTGGTGGAGCATCACTGATAACATACCATCTAAAATTATAGAAAAGGGTGAGAATACCCTTACTCTTTAGGTGTAGAGGTGTGTCACTTTAAAGGCTTGGAAACTGAAGGTAACTTTAAGGTGAAAGTAGTTTTAAACACCTCAGAACCCATTTCTACTGGTTCGCTGGTGGCGACAATCTCCCCATTAATATGCTCTACTAAATGTTTAACTAAAGTTAAGCCTAATCCTGTACCAGGAACAGCACGGTTGGTTACACCTTGACCACGACGAAACTTATCGAAAATATAAGGTAACTCTTCTGGGGTGATTCCAGCACCATAGTTAGTAATGCTGATTTCCAATTCTTTTCCTTTGAAAGTAATATTATCTTGTGCGGTTATCTCAACGGTAGTATCAGGATCGGAATATTTACCAGCATTTAGTATAAGTTCATTGAGAACGTGCTTGAAACTATCCCCATCTGAATATAGGGTTAAATTAGAATCTGATAATTGGATATTGAGATTTAATCCTTTACTAGAGTGCCATTTTTCGATAAAAGTCGTCTCTAGTTCTTGGATAATCTGGCTTAAGTTTAATTGTTGAGGAGTGAAACTAAGTTCTCCTGATTCTAGCTGTTGTAAAGTTAATAAGTCTTTGATGAGATTGTATTCTCGATTCCATTCTTGTTCTAAGATATCGAGATATTTTTCTCGCATCGAATCTGGTATTTGTTTGCGCAACATCTCAATTGCCATTTTCATGCTAGTCAAAGGAGTTTTAAGCTCATGACTCATACTACTGAGAAAATCATCCTTTAATTCATTAAGTTGGCGTAATTGTTCAATTTGTCGGCGCATAGTTTCAGAAAGTTTGGCTTGAACTTCCAAGCTCCATTTTAGTTGAGCGGTTCTTTCTTCTACTAGAGATTGCACCTGATTTAACGTTTGATGATGAATTAAAGCCACACTTAATTGCACCCCAATCCAGCTTACCAAGTCTATTTCATCTTCTGTCCAATCCCGAGGGCGATCGCTTTCTATTACTAAAAAACCCAAAACTAGAGCAGATTGGGATTCTCTCATCGCTGTTCCCATCAAAGGAACCATTAGTAAAGCACAATTAGATAAGGATCGATTATTTTCAGGGAAAAAGTCAGGAAAAGATGCTCCTTCATTGACAATTAGAGGATTTGGAGCTTTTTCTAAAGCTTTCTGACACCAGGGTGAGTCTGTCAGTTGAAAAGTAACTGTTTCGACTTCGTCAGCTTCAGAAGCGGAATTCGACCATCTATCCGCAATCTTTACTGTTGCTTTAATAGAATTTTGTGAATTTTGTTGAGCAAATAAGGGGTTTTGATACTTGAGAGTTAAAATTTTGCTCCGATTTATCTGAAGCACCTGACCGATTTCGGATAGAGCTAGCTGGAAAAGGACTTCAATTTCCGAGCTTTGACCAATTGCTTGAGTAATACGACTCAAAAGGTTATGGTATTGAGTTTTAGTCCTAGCTGTTTGCTGTAATTGAACTTGAGAAATTGCGATCGCCATTAAATCTGAAATTTTTGCCAGTAATTGGATTTCGGAGTTAGTCCACTTATAAGATTGGCTTTTGAGAAGCACTACAGCACCGTTAGTTTTTCCTTGAAAGCTAGTTATGATGTGCAATGACGATATCTGAGAGAAGAAATGTCCTGGAGTTTCTAGGCTGATGTTGTTGTTCAACCTAGGCTCAATAGTGGCAGAATTATCTTGTAGTAGCTGTTGGACTAATACATCTAGTTCCACAGGGGAAAAATGTCCATTTTGCCACCAATTGATGTCTAAATTATTGACTTGCTCAATATTTCCCGAGATAATGCCACAACCATCAGCGTTAAATAGCTCTGATAGAACCCTAGCAAGTTGTTTCATTAGTGTTAAAGAATGGGAGCTAGATATTAGTCTCAGGATTTTTTGTTCGATTTCGATTGATTCTGCTAAGTGTTGCATCTTATCCGCCAAATACTTTTGCTCTATAGAGGAGCTAAGATTATTCAAGGCAGCGAAATTACAATAATTTCCCATTACCACAGACTGAATATTTAAGTTTCTGTCTTCAGTGCTGTCTTGAAAGATTTTTTACCGTAAATAATCCCCATATTATGCTTTTCTGCTATAGAACAGATTGACAAAATGTTGGAACTACTCCTTATAAAATAGAATGCCCATTTTTGTCAAATTTATACCAACACCATCATAGACTTCATCAGTCAAAGGAGCGATCCAGAAAAATCAGGTATAAATAAGCAAAATTACCTCAGAAGTGTTGAAAATTTGCATTATTCATCGATAAATTTCTATAATTATCTGGTTTTTTATTTTTATATTTTATAATAGCTTTTGCTTCTGATATTGTTTTACCAATAATCTTGGCACTTGTTCCTAGGCTATTCACTACGGTAGCAGCCAGAGGAAAAGGCATACATAAAACTAGTTCAAAATCTTCTCCTCCCCACAAAGTCCATTTTGTTGCTTGGTCATAAGAGCCTAATTTAAGCAAAATCGGATGTATTGGTAGATTATCACCATCAATAATCGCTCCTACTCCACTAAAGCGACAAATTTGGCTAATAGCATCAGCTAAACCATCGCTACTGTCCATTCCTGCTATAGCTATGTCAGAATTTGCTGCTTCTAGTGTCGGAAGTAAATCTAGTCTAGGATTAGGTTGTTGATGGGCTTTAATAATGAACTCTTTTTCCTCAGAAGCTAGATTTTTACCCAGTTGAGGATTTAGTAACAATTCTAATCCTGCTTTTGATAGTCCATGATAACCAGTAATAATAATCGCGTCTCCCACTCTGGCATTACTACGGCGAATTATACTATCTGCTGCAACTTGACCGAAAGCTGTGATAGCAACAGTAATTATTTTGGAGCGAGTGATATCCCCTCCCACAATAGGAGTTTGATATTGACTTAAACAACTATTTAATCCTTGATATAGCTCTTCTACCCAAGAGACAGGGACATCTCCTGGTAAAGATAATCCGACAGTAATACCTACAGGAGTCGCCCCCATAGCTGCTAAATCTGATAAATTAGCTGTTGCACCACGCCAACCCACATCAAAAGCCCTAGTAGTGCGATCGCTGAAATGAACTCCATCTACTAAAACATCTGTAGTTACAACTAATTTCTGATTCGGGTCTATATCTAATATTGCTGCATCATCCCCTACTACTCCATCAGGACAAAAAGGCTGTAGTTTTTGTAATAGACCCTGTTCCCCAATATCTTTTACTAGTTTCATAGGAATTGTGCTTGAGGAAGGAAGAATAAGTTAATAGCAAGTAGAGACGCGATGAGAAGCGTCTCTACTATAGTGCGCGGATATCATAATCTTGGTAAATAGGGAATGGGGATTGATTGTTATTACTTATTACTTCTGAATCCCTCATCCCTTACTTATCAAACTGGTTGAACCAAATTTTCCAGACCTTTGACCACTTTAGCGGAAATGATTTTATCTTGTGCAGTTAATTCTTCCAGAACTTCTTTACCTTCTACCACATAACCAAATACGGAATAACGCCCATCCATCAGGTTGTAACCAGGGGGAGTTAATTCTGTGTCGAATTTGAAGAAGAAGAATTGAGATGAACCACCGTTGGGGTCATCTTCTGGACGAGCTAGTGCGATCGCGCCATAAGCGTTAAAAGGTAGTACAGGAGTATCTAAATACCGCCCCAACTCTTCTAGGGTAACTCCATAAACAGGCTCAGAATCCCCTGGAACTAATACTTCTAAAGGTATAGCGCGATATTGTTCGGTTTCAGGATCGATAAAACCAACTTCCGGACCTGGAGGATCGCCCCCTTGCAGAATATAGAACTCTTCTGCACGATTAAAATCTAAGTTATCGTAAAAACCTCTATTGACCAAATCAACAAAGTTACCACCATTGATAGGCGCGCTGTAACCGTCAATAACTATGGTCAAGTCCCCTTTATTAGTGGTCATTTCTACAGTAGCTCTTCCCAAAAGTTGGGGTAAGTTGGCATACTCTTCGGGAATTTCAAAGGGATATCCCACCACCATAGATTCTTCTAACTCGGTGATAATGTCCAGTAGTTTTCTTCTGTTGATGTAAAGACTTTCTCGATCTCTATCTTTTGCTAGCTCTTTGAGTTCTTCAACCCCTGTAGTAAGTTCGTCTAGCAAGATTTCCGCCCTAGGCTGTGCTGCTTCGGGAACTCCAGCCATAATTTTATCTCGACGCACTCTAAGTACAAAAGCAGCATCTTTAATATCTCTATTAATTCTGCCCCACATTTTGACCCGTAGCTGTCGCGACAAATCTTCGATATCTCCCTGTAGTCTTCTAACCATATCGTTATCAATGGGGAGTGCATATCTAAGTATGGTTTTCGGATCGGTAATAGCATCTCCCTGAGCTAGTCCAGCGATCGCTTGATGTTGCCACCCGCAAGTTAAACAACTAATCACAATTACAATTAACAAAATTGTCTTAGTTAAACTACGAAGCAACTTTTTGCCTGTCATAATCAGCATTTTTCCTCTTGTTTTCATAAATTCCAAGCATGATCTTGCTTCGCCAACGCCAAAGCATCCAAGATGTAAAAAAAATCTGGTTTCTTAAAGTATGTTCTTAGTTTGAGATCAACCTTGTCAACAGTTATGGGACTTTATTATTAATGTTCCCACCAATAGCGATCGCCTATTGTATGGATGAACTACCTGCGTTTTTATCGGGAGTTTTCGCCTTCACGGTATTACTTACTAGGACTTATTTTCCATTCATCATTTTCTTTAACTAGTTCAACCTCGTTATATTCTTGGCTACCATCTTCATATTCAACGGTATATTTGACCGTAGCTAAATCACCTGTAATTGTTTCACTATTAACTGTAAAAGATTTAATGCCACCTTTTCGCTGAATTTCTTTAACTCCTTCAGACAAAGCTAAACGAGTTTTATCCTCACCTAAAATTTTGGTAAAGTTGACCGAAAAAAAGGTCATAGCTTCATTGACATTTCCTTTTTCCATTAAGCGTGTAAATTTCTCAACTCTTTTAGCTGGGCTTGATTTAAAGCAGCTAGACACCAAAGTAGAAGAACCAGTTAAAATAGCGATTAAGATGAATTTTCTTCTTTTCATAAGTTGTTACCTAATTGTATGATTTCAATTGATAAATTTGTTCTAGATGCCTAGAAGATAATAGTCCACTAGGTAATAAATAGAATTCCTGACCAAAAGGAATAGATAGTTGAGAAAACCTGCTGTCTGCTAAGTCAATTCCCACCTCTAAATAAACTCTCCAGACTAACTCAGTACAATAGAATTTATCGTCACTTTTTAAGCTAAATTCCGGATCAAAGGGAATTTGTTTAAGACTATATTGATAAGCAAGATTAGCTGCATTTTCTGCCAAGAGGGTATTTTCTTGATGCAGACGATATACTGCTACTGCTGAAGCCAAATCTTTTTGCAAAAAATCCTCTAAAGAGTCCATTTTAACCACTGCATCAATTCCCCAAGGCTGTCCTGTAGAAGCATGAATGACAAAAGGACGATTGCGGACAATTTTGACGATGCCAACATGAGAAAATTGAGAGTTTTGATCCTTTGATGATAATATCTGGCTGAGTAACCCGTTTCCTTGCCGAAAAATCAAATCACCAGATTGCAAGAGGGAATAGTCTATAGTTTCAATATACTGAGAAGAGGTTTGAGAATGCCTATCTAGTTTTTCCCCGTAGAAAAATGTTAAACCAACGATCAGAAACAACAAAGTAGTAGTTCTAGTAGTTATATTAAAACATTTGCGCGGTCTGACACTCTTTTGTAACATATTATGTCTATTAAATCCCCTTGAATAATATCACCGCTATACCCACCAAAAGCATCCACCAGACTAGAACCTAGCCTAAAGAGCGATCGCTCTTTAGGTTTGAGCTTTAGGAGTTAAAGATTGTGGTTGAGCAATAATAGGAAATATTGTCCCCAGAATCACTATAGAACCAATTAACTTATTCAACGTGGAGCAATTGCTGTTTCTAGAATAAAAAGTTTTCTTACCTTACAATCTGTTGCACTTTTGTCTCGTTTTGCAGTTGTCAAAAAAAAGAGGCGAAAATCAGAGCTCTACTCCCTATTTATTGATTTCAAGATAAGTCCAGAGAATTTTCTAGGGTCAATTCATAAATTGACTTTGAGAAGGGTAAATTATACCGTTTCTCACCCATTAACAGTCGAGTTCAAAAAAGCTAATAACAATCGCAACTTCTTACCCTTATTTCCCCTAATCACCCCCACCCCCTGACACAATCCAAGTAGGAGTTTGGCATCTCTTTCCCCCTACTCGCAAATGCAGGAGAAGTGGAATTACCAGCCACTAAGATTGGTATTACTGGCAGTTATTGTACTAGATGTTGATAAATTAGAAGGCATACATTGAGTTGTATTATCATAGATCACGCCTTGCCAATTAATTCCTCTTAAATCAGCACCACAAAAGTTCGCACTTGTAACATCAGCATTACTAAAATTGACTCCCCTTAAATCAGTATTATTAAATCTAGTTCTACGTGCGTTACTATTGCTTAAATCGGCATTTCTTAAATCACTCTGATGTAGCCAGCTATCTGATAAATTTGCTCCTATTAGATTAGCATTTCTTAAGTCTTTTCTAGTTAAATTTATCAAATTACTTAAGTTACAATCTGGACAATGCTTAGTTTCTAATACTTGCTTGAATTCTTGTTTATCTACACTAGTAGCAGACAAAGATATACCAAAAGACAATAATAGACTAGTAATAATCCGAGTAAATTTTTTCATAGCCAATCTTGCTAATAAGTTCAGTTTAGTTTAGTTATAAATATCGTTATTATGATTATGAGTAAACTTAAATATTTACAACTGGTATTTAATATTCTTTTAAATTAGATGTCAATAATGTAAACAAATTAAACTGATTGATAATTAATGAGACAATTTCTAGCTATAGTATCTGCAATCACATTTTTATCTCTTGCAATCCAGTTAATATGTAGTTTTTTAAACTTATATTGAGAAATAAATTGCCTAATTTTTTAAGCTTGTTGCTTATATTTACCATTCTTTAATTGCCTAATTCTACTAACTAATTTTGAATCGGTATAAAAAATGAGATTTTTCAGTTTTTGGCGGTGACAATGGTTTAAGCCAACAAGTAAAGCTTTAATTTCTGCTATGTTATTATCTTGAGATTTCACAACTCCTCGAATAATTTTAGTATGCCCTTGAGGAGATATGATTATAATCGCTATTCCTGCGCGTTGAATTTTTTGTTGATAACTAGCATCCAAATATATTCTATACATAACTGCATATTAGACTTTGTTTTCTGCGTTTCCACTTATAAAGTCCGTTGCAATTTTGGAATTTATGCAGTTTTTCCCTCATAATTAATTACAAAAACCGAATCAGTAAAATTATCAAAATCCACTATGAAGCCTCGTAATGATGTAGTAGAAATGTTTGCTAGTTTCCTGCAATTTCAGGAATCTACTGCTGTGTGGGTTTCTCAATTAAGATTGCGTCGCAGCATGGAAAAAAGCTTACAAAACCATTCCTCTCCTCCCACAGAAGGTAATTTTTGGGCTTTATACTGGCATCAAATATGGTTTAAACAGCCTCAAACCTTAGCTAAAGAACATCTTTACGCCTATTTACAGGAAACCGCTTATAAAGCTGCCTACGATCAATCTAAAAAAGTAGATTCTGCTCAAAGATGGGATAAGCTACAAGAGTATTTCCAGATTGGATTTAAAAATCAAGTTTATGACCATGTATTAAAGCGGTTTAATTCTCAATATGGCTCTGGGTTAGCAGCTTTTGCTCTACCTATCTTTAAAAATAGTATTAAGGAAGAATTACGTAAGGCTAATAAAGCAGCCTGTCACAGTAATTGGAGTTTATTAAGGCGTAGTAGTATCAAATTATGGAGCAAAGCTTTAGAAATTCGTGGTTTATCCTCTCAAGATATTGAATCTTATTTATTATTAAGAGATTGTTTTAAGGCTTTATATAGTCCTAAAACTGCTAAAATAAATCAGAAATTATCCGCTCCTGATGCTGATACTTGGCAAGCTATTACTCAACTTTACAATCAAGAAAGATTAAGTCAATTATCTAATTCAGGACAAGAATTAAGCTTACAAGATATTCAAGAAAGATTAGAAGAAACCGCCCAAGCAATCCGCAATTATCACAATCCTCAGCAAATATCTCTTAATGCTCCCATAGTCGAACAAGCAGGGGTAGAGTTACAGGATAATATATCTAATGATGAAGCTGGTTCTTTGTTAGATGATGTAATCGCACAACAAGAACAAGTAACAATTAGTAATCTGCAACAAGAAATTAAATCTGTCTTAGAAAATGCTTTAGCAGAAAAAGTAAAACCAGAACAAAAACAATATCTCAAATTACTTTACAGTCAAGGATTAACTCAAACAGAAATTGCGGAGCAGTTATTAGGAGATAAAAAGAAACAATATAAAATTAGTCGTCAAATAAATAGCGGATCTCAAAAATTACTTAAAGCTTTAGTAGCCTGGGCAAAAAATCAAAAAACGCATAATTTTGACCCCGATAACATAGTGGATACTGTAAATATTTTGCTCAAAGAATGGTTACAAAACTACTACGCAAATCTACGTAATTAACCAGATAAAATAAACTAAAATTCAGCATAATCTCGTAATTAATTAAAGAAAAGATATGGTAATGACAATCGCTAATACCGCTCATTTATGGCTAGAAATAACAGAAGCGCAACTTCAAGAAAGTTGGGATTACTCTCAAGCTTTAACTAATTCTCTGAATCGCCGACAAGTTTATCTGAATCACTTATGTTTAGCTATATTTTTACCTTGGCTGGAAACAGAAGCAACTGAACATTCTTTTAATTCACCCCAAGTTTTTCCTAGCATAGCTACTTTACCTACTATCTGGTCTGTAGTTAACGGGACAGCAATAGAAATTAATCATAAACGTTTGGTCTTAATTCCCGAAGAACATTTTGACACTGAAGAATTGAGAGTCCCCCAAGAGTGGATAGATATTCCTGGTTGGATAGCAGACTATTATTTAGCAGTTCAAATTGATACAGAAGAAGGTTGGTTGCGAGTTTGGGGATATACAACTCATCAGCAACTAAAAACTAGAGGAAGCTATGTCAGTCGAGACAGGAGTTATTCTCTAGCAGAAATAGATTTAAAAGATGACTTGACTGTTTTATTGATATCAGAAGAGTTGTTCCCTGAAAGAATTACTCGTAGCGAGATTAGTCCTCTTCCTAGTTTATCTTTGATTGAAGCCAATAATTTAATTCAACGTTTGGGAAATCCTGGGGTTATTTTTCCTCGTCGTACTGTTCCTTTCTCTACTTGGGGCGCATTATTAGAACATGGTGGTTGGCGACAAAATCTTTATCGAATGCGAGAAGGTTTATCAGCTTTCCCGTCAGTTAAGCAATGGTTACAAACAGGTATTGACGAATTCACACAAAGGTTTGGTTGGCGTAACTCTCAACTCCAAGCTGGTTTAGCTAGAGATATTCAAGAAGCAGCACCCTTAACTTATTTATCTCGTCAGTTAACTATTGCTGGTCAAGTTTACGAGTTAAGAATTATTCCAGAAGATATGGAAGCTAATGTTTGGCGTTTTGAGTTACAAAGTTTACAAGTTGGGGGTTTGATTCCTGGGGGATTTAAGTTACGACTCCTCACTGAAGAATTAGAAGAATTTGAAGATAATGAAGATATTGCTACTACAGCAGTCGGACAATTAGTAGTAGTAGTAGAACTAGAATCAGGAGAAGGATTAGTCTGGGAAACAGAACCTTTACCAGATAATTATGACCGCGAAATATTACGGTTTTAGCCTATCTATAGCTATCTTAATCTATGCCAAAAGGACGAAAGAACGTTAAACAATTACAACAAGGAGAAGCTAAGTTATGGTTATTATTGATAGGAGTAGGAGAGTATCAAGATAGTAAGTTAAATCCTATTCCTTATGCTGTAGCTGATTGTCAGGTTTTGGGTGATGCTTTACGAGGAACAACGAAATTGTTTCCTAAAACAGAAATAATTATTGCTCATTCTCAAAATAATTTTCCTCCACAATTAGCTACAGTTACTCAAGAATTACAACAAATTACCAGTTTAGCTCAACCTGAAGATACTATTTTATTTTATTTTTCTGGACATGGTATTTTAGAACCTAATACCCAACAGGTATTTCTCTGTTTAGAAGATACGGTAATAAACCCAGATAAGCTCACAACAACAGGATTAAGAGTAATAGACATATTAGACCAGTTAGCAACTTGTCAAGCAGGAAAACAGATAATTATTTTAGATGCTTGTCATAGCGGTGGTTTAAATCTAAGAAGTACTAATAATTTTCCTTTTAAAACACTAGTTAATAATCCACAAAATAATAGCATTGTATCTTCTAATCTTAGTTCTCAGTTAGTAGATATTTTGCAGAGACGCAGTGCTTACAGTAAAGGATTTTATGGATTGTTATCTTGCGATGTTGAGTAACGTTCTTGGGAATTTCCCGAACTAGGTCACTGGCTATTTAGTTATTACTTAATTAAAGGTTTACAAGGGTATGCAGCCGACTCCGAAGGGGTAATTGAAGTTAATAGTTTGTATAAATATATCTATCATAATACCCTGCAATATATTGATAAATTAAATCAACAGCGTCGCTTGATTAATCAGCAAAAATCTCGACGAGGTGAGGGGAATTTAGAACAAGAAAATCCCCTGCAAACTCCTAAGTTAATTGTGGAAGCAGTAGGAGAATTAGTTTTAGGCTTAAAAGATACATCTACTCAAAATATTTCTCTACGGCAAGCTTTAGTAATTGAAGGTTATAATCAAGGAAAAATAACTCAAGAGATTAGTCAAGTTTTAGGTACTGTAGGAGGATTTGATTTACAATACTGGCATCCTCAAGGAAGAAATTTACCTGACTTGAAACTAGCTATTCAAAATTGTTTGCAATCTCATGATAACGATGATACAAAATCAGATATATTTTTAGATACTCACCCTTTAGAAAATACTGTAGCTTTATTATATATACGAGGCAAAGTTATAGAAAATTCTACAGGAGAATCTTTGCTAACCTTAGAACAGGGAATTAAAATTAGTCGGAGAATGATGACTATCGAGATGTAATTATTAAACCTGCTCAAGCAGTAGGTTTACAAGTAGAAGCAGAATTAGTAGAAGTTTTGTTAGAAGAGTTAGAAAAGGCTACTGGTAACTTACCTTTACTGCAATTTGTCTTAGAACAACTGTGGGAATATCGCGATAAAGAAAAAGGAATACTTACTTTACAATCTTATCAGCAACAAGTTGGCGGAATTAAAACAGCTTTAGAACAAAAAGCAGAAGCTACTTATCAGAGTTTAGATTCCGAAAGCCAAAAAATTGCTCGATGGATTTTTTTACAATTAACTCAATTAGGAGAAGGTATAGAAGATACTCGCCGTCGCGTTACAAAACAAGAACTATTAACTGATAAATATCCTCCTGAATTAGTAGAGAATGTTCTAAATATTTTAACCGCAGCTAAATTAATTGTTGTAACTCAAGATGCTGATTTTACTGTTACTGGACAATCTCGCAGTCCTGAGCATAATGGATCACACTTAGTTCCAAGAAGAAGCAAGCCAAATTTATCGCAACAAAAATACTACAAATAATTTAATTTTGGTTGTCCAAAATCAGACTAAAGGAAGATGTACTTGAAAACAGCTACCCACTCCTATTTCGCTAGTAACAGTAATTTTGCCTTGATGTTGCTGGGCAATAGCATGAGCTATTGTCAGTCCCAAGCCAAAACCCTCTGACTGTCTAATTTTTGCTGATTCGCTTCGCCAAAAACCCTGAAAAATGTATGACCCATCTTCAGCAGCTATCCCCATACCAGTATCTCGAATAGAAACAATAACATTTCCACCAGACAACTTCATAGACAAAAAAACACTTCCACCTGAGTCAGTATAGTTAAAGGAATTTTCTAACAGATTAGTAAATAGACGAGTTAATCGGACACTATCTCCCCTAACGAAAACCTTACTAAGTAGATGAGTTTGGAAATCAATTCCTTTGCTTTGGGCAATTACCTCAAATTTTTCCTCTAAAGTTTTTAGCAGTGGCTTTAAAGAGACACGAGAAAACTCTAACTCTCTCAGGTTAGATGTCATGTCAATGCGAATTAGAAACAACAGTTCTTCAACCAGACACTTAATTTGATCTACAGCAGTATTAATAATACTCAGCTTTCTGGCTTCATCTGGCTGAATTTGGTCGGTTTTACTAAGCAAAATCTCTGTAGCAATACTAATCCTAGTCAGGGGTGTGCGTAGCTGATGAGAAACATCAGAAGTAAGTTTTCTGAGTGTATAAACCCCTTGTTCCATAGGGCTAAGAGCCTCTTGAGTGATATAGATGCTGCTAATGCTGACCAAAATCAAAGCTGTAGTTCCACCCAAACCTAGCCCTAATCGTAGTTTATTCAGGATAAGTTCCATTTCTTGGGTCGATTCACCAGCGCGAATATAGCCTTCTAGCATCAGGCTTGTTTCGTCTGGGTTTTTGGCATATACAGAAATTGTTGCTGTCTGAATTTGACCCTGACGTTGAAATACAGGAGAATTTTCTGTTAATTTTTCAGGCGAAAGGGTTTGAAATAGAGGCGCAAGGGGGAAGTTAGTTCCTTTTCTTGCTAGAAGTGTTCCTTCTGAGTCGTACCATTCTAGACTATAATCTTGGTTAGAGAAAAGATCGCGCCAAGGAATTTCCCGATCTAGGCTTTGGATACCTTCACTTTTGACTCTATCTAGACTAGGAGCAGCTGCTTGTACTAAAGTAAGCAACTCTCGATTTAATTGTTGATTTAGATTCCCAATAAGAAAAAAATATAAAGATACTTCCGAGATTCCTAAGATACTAATCATGGCGATTAGATAGGTAAGTAGTAAACGCCTTCGTGGTAGGGAAAAACCTCGGCTAAAGGCAAAACCTCGGTTAAGGATTTGGGTGGAAATGCTAATTAGAGACATCACAGGGGTTTTGGTCAAAAGTTTAATTTTGAAACATAAAAATGAAGTGGGAAAATTTCAGGCGGCCTTAAAGACTTTTTATTACTGGCTGACTACTCTAATATTAGGTTAGAAAAAGTTACAAACTCGGGTTGGAATAATGACAAACTCGAAACTAATCAAGATTTACACTTAAAAACTGCCCAATTATCTTCTAATAATAAGTTGCGTTGTCATAGGATAATATTGTCTCCCCCTTCAGCGCAAAGACGCAAAGAAAAACCCAAAGAATAAAATGATAAATTTGAGTATCCGCAAGGCAATGCCTTGCGGATACTCAGTATAAATCTTGGTCACAGAATACAGGGATAAAAAGCTGTAACTTTTGATATTGAACATATCAAATCAAAAAATTTTCCTCTTTTTTCCAAGGCTAATCCCTAAATTAGAGCGAAACAATTTCCTCCCTCGCAGTCCCTCATACTTAATATCAGCCCCAAACTATTTGCTTCACTCGCAGTCCCTCATCATTCATTCCTCATAGGTCAAACCAACGGAAGATAGATTTTAAAGCAAGTTCCCACATTAATCTCGCTTTTGACAGTAATTTTCCCTTTGTGTTTCTGAATAATTGCTTGGACTATAGCTAGTCCTAATCCCAAACCCTCTCTCTGTTCCCGACGTACTCGCTCCGCTCGCCAGAAACGCTGAAAAATAAAGGGCAATTGTTCTGGATCGATACCAATACCAGTATCTTCTACAGAAACTATCGCATTTCCTTTGGATTGCTCTAAATTAAGAGATATTATTCCACCAGTCTCAGTATATTTAAGGGCGTTTTCTAACAGATTGGAAAATGCACGATTTAATTGGGATGGATCCCCTTTGACCGCTATACCATCCAAGAGTTGTGTCTCAAAATTAATCCCTTTATGATTAGCTAATGCTTGAAACTGATCTACTAAGGGCAGTAGTAGTTCTGAGAGAGCTAGAATAGAACCATCCCAACTACTATTAGAACTGGGCATAGAATCAGTACGAGCTAAAAATAGCAAATCTTCTAACAGTTGCTTCATTTGATCGGCAGAGTTTTTAATCATTTCCAGCTTTCTCAGGTCTGAAACTCTCCTGATTTTGTCTGGATGGCTTAGTAGAGCCTCTGTCGCGAAGTTGATTTTAGTTAGAGGATTCCGTAACTCGTGAGAAGCTTCAGCCATAAACTGTTTAAGCTGCTGAAAACTTTGTAGAGTAGGCTTAAAAGCTTGATTAGTTAGATAAATACTGCTGATGCTAATAAAAAATAAGGCTGTGCCTCCTCCCAACCACAATCCTAGTTTTAGTTGATTTAAGGTTGTATCTATCCTGCTGACAGATTCACTAGCACGAATATAACCTTTTAGTTTGAGAAGCTCTTTTTGTTCTATACTGGTATAGACAGCTATAGTTACACTACGGATTTGATTTTCTTGTTCAAAGACGGGTGAACTTTCATTTAAAGACTTTTTAACTAGGGGCAATCGCGGAAAAGTGTCTCCTTCTCTGGCTAGAAGTTCCCCCTTAACATCAAACCATTCTAAACTTTGTTCTCGATTATAAAAAAGAGCGCGCCAGGGAATGTCTCGATCTAGACTTTGACGACCTTCAAACTTAACTGTATCTAAACTAGGAACGGCTGCTTGCGCTAAGGTAAGCAGCCTATGGTCTAACTGTTGATTCAGACTTGTATTAAAAAAAACGTAGAGAGCAGTTCCAGAAATTCCTAGGATAGTTGCCATTACTAGCAAATAAGCTACTAATATCCGTTTCCGCAGGTTTAAAAAGCCCTGGCTAGAGGTTCTGTTGGAGGCGGTAACCCAACCCATAAACCGTTTCAATGAAATCATCAGAGGCTCCAGCTTTTGTTAGTTTTTTCCTCAAACGCCTGATATGAGCTTTTACAGTATCTTCATCTGGGGGTTCTTCAAAAGACCATAGTTTTTCAAGAATTTTACTACGACTTAACAACTTATTGCCATTACGCATAAAAAGCTCTAATAAACGATACTCTTTAGGTGTTAGTTTTAAGGTTTTATCCTCGTATGTTACTTTACAGGTATTAGTATCCAGATACAAGTCTCCCCACCCTAAAACAGGAGACTCAGAAGCTATCCCTCGACGTAGTAGAGCGCGAATCCGTGCCAATAATTCGTCTAATTTGTAAGGTTTGACCACGTAGTCATCTGCCCCTGCATCCAGTCCCTCTACTTTTTCTGTAGTGGTATCTTTCGCAGTCAACATCATAATCGGCATTTTGTAGTCTCTGTCTCTCAACTGACGACAAAAACTGAAGCCATCCAGTTTGGGCAACATCACATCTAGCAGGATTAGATCGTAATCAAAAGCTTTTACGTAATCCCAGCCAGCCAGTCCATCAGGAGCTACGTCAACTACATATTGTTGCTCTGTTAAAACCTCTGTGAGCAATTCACTAATTTCCCAATCATCTTCCACTAACAAAAGCTTCATTATACACCTCTCAAAGCATCTTTTATGGCTTATTTGTTATCTATTGGTAGTCAAAAATAGCGTCTATAAATTACCAAGAACTATAAAATACTAAAACTAAATAGTTATTCCCCCGCTTTTGATAAAAGTTTAGGATATTACCATAATAATTTTTTATGAAAAAAGCTCTATAAAAATAAGATAAACCTCTCTTTTCTAACTTTACTAATTGGACAAACTTGACATATTAGATAAATACTAGTTAGAGTTACTGCTAGGTTCTAGCCTACCAGTAACTACATAAATTGACTTAATATTCAGTATTTTATAAATTAAATTTTCTTTATCAAAAAGAAGCATAGTATTAAAATGTTAAATTGTAGAAAAGAGGTTATTAATCCCTAAAGAAATGTTACCAGATATTAAGATAAAAAACCAGTTTTTTTATTGAGTAAATTCAATTCAATCTGCTATTGTAGGTAGTTTTTTTGGCGTTGAACTGAGGTTTTATTTAGTACATAAATACTTAATATAGGGATTAGGTTAGGAATTTTTTAATTATTTTAAAGCTAGCTCCCCTACTTTGAAGCGTGGTAAGACAAGAATTATAGCGGTTTTCATGTAAGGAAGGAGCAAAAAATTAAAATACCAGCCTTCATCAGTTAGCCGTAGGAGCTATGAAGTCAAATGAATTAGTTTAAAGGCTGGTATTTTAATAAAGCGCAAGTCCCT
>JAAUYH010063094.1_pt1 | contig 24185 bp, 20 predicted proteins | sample 7278061 | NCBI WGS metagenome assembly JAAUYH01 (sample SAMN14350203, study PRJNA611818) | marine sediment metagenome | isolation source: surface marine sediment (0.6m) | place: French Polynesia: Moorea | collected 2018-08 | reverse complement strand
GACCCACGGCCGAAACCGGCGGCAGCAACGTACCGGCCCGGCAACCCGCCGCAAAAAACCTGCGCCGGCTACGCAAAACCGCACGTGCACATACGCAAATCCCAAAGGCCCCACCTCAAGCGCGCAGCGGCCTTCGGCAGCCCCTCGCCGGCCGCGTCAAACCCCAACGAACAGCGGGACCGGCGCATCGGACATCCCGTGCCGTGCGCATTCCTGGGGCGTGTAGGTCGAATGGCTCGTCGAGGCCGGATGTCGGATCAGCGTCTCGACGTCCCACGGCGACACCGCCATCCTGATCATGTGGAGGCTGTCCGGGCAAAAGCACGTGGTCCTACGTATATTTCTACGTAGGCCGTCGTGTTTCATCTTTCCCGGCGCCGCATTAGGTTGAATGCGTGATCAGATTCAGATGCGCCGGCTTCGGGCGTCATTCGAATCCAATGACTGAACCAATCACGGCCAGAAAGACACGCCCCGGGAAGACAGATGCCAATTGAGACCGACTTCATATCAGTGTGGGACACGCCGCCCGATGGTGGCGACGCCAACGGCAAAGTCTTCCGCCTCGATCTGGATGTCGGCGATCTCAAGGCGCCACCCGAGACAAAACCGACACAGTTGCCAAGCAACGAGCCCCATTGGACCGCGGTCTTTGGAACCGGCGACGATCGCGACAGTTTCCTTGTCCTGACGGTCCTGTCCGAGGACCGCGTTTTCGCATTGAACGGTGTGGAATTCGGCCCCGAAGAACTGACGTTTCTGAAATCCTTCGATTGGAGCTGGGATCTCGACACGTTCAGCGAATTGGCCGACCTGCCCGATCACGTCATTCCGTTCGGAGAACTTCTCTCGCGATCGAAAGAGGCATTCGGCGAAGAGGCCGGACAGGACTTCTTCGACCGCCTGATGGGTATCGAAGTCTCCTATCAGGCGTTTGACGACGAAATCAAAACCCATGGTTTCGGGGAAGCTCTGTTCCGCTTTTCCGGTGTTTCGGGCGCGTTCTTCGCAGATCCCGAACGGGCCGATGCCATGGTGGCGGCTTTCACCGACGCGATCGAGACGCGCTGACCGGTTCCTCTCGGCAAGCAGACGCCGCGACACCCTCCCCAAATCCGCTCGAAACAAGGCTTGCGCCGCCGTGCATCGCGGCCCCTATTCGGCGGCCGTTGCCGGCATCATGGTCGGCGACTGGGCCTGGTCGTCACGCGACCGCCGTTCGCGGTCGTTGCTCGAATTGCCGTCGCTCAGCTCTTCGCCCAGCACCTTGACCGGCACTGTCACGATATCGTCGCTGATCTCATGCGGCGAAATCACCGGGAAGTTGAAATTGGCACTGGCAAGGAAATCCCGCAGCCGCCGGCGCAGTTCCGGCGCGGTGACGATCACCAGCCTTCGCCCCTGCTGCAGATCCAGATTACATAGACTGCGGGCTTCCGATTTCAGCAGATTGCTGAGGTTTGGATCGATCGGCAGCCCGCTGACTTCCGCCCCGCCGCTGGATTTCCGGGCCGCCTTAAGCTCTCGGACGATGCGCTCCTGCAATTGCGGCGACAACATCACCACGCCGATCTCGCCGTCCGCGCTGGACAGGTTCCGACACATCTGACGCCGCAGCGACGTGCGCAGACATTCCGCCAGAAACACCGGCGAGGCATCTTCGTGCAAATGGGTCCAGTGGGCCAGGCTTTCCAGCAACAGGCGCACCGGGCGCAGCGGCACCCCATCCTCAAGCAGGTAACGAAAAACCATAGTCAGGTTGAACGGGCTTTGTTTGGCCGCGATCTCCTCGACCAGCGTCTCGTCGACTTCCTTCGCGGCCGCCATGATCATCTCGTATTCGGATTTCGAAAACAGAAGGCCGATTCTCTGCTCTTGTTGGCGGAACACGTCCTGTGCCAGGGCATATTCGAAACTGACACATTTCAGGTCGGCCGCTTCCAGTGACTTTTGCGACGAATTCGGTACGACCGCATATGGCGGATTACGCTCGATCCAATCCACGGGCTTGTCCGCCGTGTCGATGCCAAGCGCGCGCAACTCGTCCGCACTGGCAGTTGTCAGAACCGCGTCGTCGGGCACCGCGCCCGACTTGATCGGCACCTCGTCCAGCTCAATCCGGAACACGGCCTCCCCGACCAGGTTGTCATCGATGTCCACGAAGGGGCGCGGGATACGCACACCATAGCGATCCGCGAACTGAATGACGCGATGCGCAAGCTCGATCTTCAGCGCCTGCATATCCAGCCGGGCAGCGGCCATACTCGTCATTCGCAATCCGATCCGGCCACATTCCGGAAGCGCAAGCAACTCATCCGATGGGTCCGCATCGCGCTCGGCTGCCGCGTCGGCATCGGGCTCGCGCTCATCCTGCGCCTTCAGCTTCATCGCCCGTCTCACCAGAAGCGACAAGAACAGCAAAGTGGCGGCCGACGTGGCAAACACCATGAACGGGAACCCGGGAACAAAGCCGAAGGCGAAGATCACCAGCGCCGCGGCGGCGGGCACACGAGAGTCAGACAGAAGCTCGCGGGCAATGTCGTTGCCGAGATCCGTCGAGCCCTCGTTCGCGACACGGGTGACGATCGTGCCGGCACACAGGGACATCAACAGGGCCGGGATCTGCGCCACGAGCCCGTCCCCGATGGTCAGCAGTGAATAGATCGAGGTCGCCTCGGCCAAGCTGTAGCCATGGACCGATGTGCCCACGGCTATGCCGCCCAGAAGGTTGATGAAGATGATGATCAACCCGGCGATTGCATCGCCTTTCACGAATTTCATCGCGCCGTCCATGGCGCCGAAGAACTGGCTGTCCTTGTCGAGGCTCTGGCGTTTCTTGGACCCTTCCACCTGGTCGAGGGACCCGGCCCGAATGTCCGCCTCGATGCTCATCTGTTTGCCGGGCATGGCGTCGAGCGTGAACCGCGCGGCCACCTCTGCGACCCGTTCGGCGCCCTTGGTGACGACCACGAATTGAACGACTGTGATGATCAGGAAGATCACAAGGCCGATGACCACACTGCCGCGGATCACGAATTCTCCGAATGTCGCGATGATCTGGCCGGCATCCGCCTCTGAAAGGATCAGCCGTGTGGTCGCGATCGACAAAGACAGCCGAAAGGCCGTCGCGATCAGGATCACGGCCGGAAACGTAGAAAAATCCGACGGCCGCTTGAGGTAGACCGCCACCATCAACAGCATGACCGACAGGCTTATGTTGACGGCCAGCAAGACATCGATCAGACCCGTAGGCAGGGGAATGACCATCAGGGCCAGAATCGAGACCAGCAACGCGACTAGGACAAGGTCTTTTCTCATGTCGGGAGTGCTCTCCTACACTGGCCGGCGCCTCGATTGTTCGGTCGGACCGCCTTCAGAACGCGCGAAAAGATGCGGCAGGGACTGCCGCATCTTTGATCTTTTGACTGCTTGAGCAGGTCACCAAAGTCAGGATTAGGTCGAGACCTGACCAAGCTTCTGACCGGCTTTCTTGCCCGGTGCGGAGGCAAGTTCGATCACCGCTGCGATCTGACCACCGATCAGGGCGACTTCGCCGACCATCTCACCCATGGACTGGGAATCGGAGATCTGTTCATCGGTCAGGGTAGGGACATCATCAGCCATATTGCACTTCCTTCTGTTGGTTTTAGACATCTACGTCTTGCCGCCTCGATGCGTTGATAATCTCAACGCGGTGAATGTATCTGGGGTGGCGGCCCCGCCAAATATCGTTGTCTTCCTTCCGGCGGCGATTGGCTTGGGGAGTTGACAAGTCCAATCGCCGCCACCCGGGCACGCTTTGCTGCTACGCGACTTTTTCTTCCATCGGCTCTTCATCGCCGGAGGCTTCTTCTTCCTCCATCACCGGTTCTTCATCGCCGGAGGCCTCTTCTTCCTCCATCACCGGCTCTTCGTCGCCAGAGGCTTCTTCTTCCTCCATCACCGGTTCTTCGTCGCCGGAGGCTTCTTCTTCCTCCATCACCGGCTCATCGTCGCCGGTGTCGAAGTCGTCAAAGACCACCTCCTCGACGTCACCTTCGTCAAAGCCTTCGAAGACCGTTTCCTCGACATCGCCGGTGTCAAATCCATCGAAGACCGTCTCTTCAACGTCGCCTTCCGTGAAGCCGGTGAAGACGGTGGTTTCAACGCGCGAGCGATCTTCGGCGTCTTCCTCCATCATCGGCTCTTCGTCGCCCGACGCTTCTTCTTCCATCATCGGCTCTTCGTCGCCGGAGGCTTCTTCGTCCTCCATCACCGGCTCTTCATCGCCGGAGGCTTCGTCTTCCTCCATCACCGGTTCCTCGTCGCCGGAGGCTTCGTCTTCCTCCATCACCGGTTCTTCATCGCCCGAGGCTTCGTCTTCCTCCATCACCGGTTCTTCGTCGCCAGAGGCTTCTTCTTCCTCCATCACCGGCTCTTCGTCGCCGGTGTCGAAGTCGTCAAAGACCACCTCCTCGACATCACCTTCGTCAAAGCCTTCGAAGACCGTTTCTTCGACATCGCCGGTGTCAAATCCATCGAAGACGGTCTCTTCAACGTCGCCTTCCGTGAACCCGGTGAAGACAGTGGTTTCAACGCGTGAGCGATCTTCGGCGTCTTCCTCCATCATCGGCTCTTCGTCGCCCGAGGCTTCTTCTTCCTCCATCACCGGTTCTTCGTCGCCGGAGGCTTCGTCTTCCTCCATTACCGGCTCTTCATCGCCGGAGGCTTCGTCTTCCTCCATCACCGGCTCTTCATCGCCGGTGTCGAAGTCGTCAAAGACCACTTCCTCGACATCGCCGGTGTCAAAGCCCGTGAAAACCGTCTCCTCAACGTCGCCGTAGACAAAGCCGTCGAAAACTGTCTCTTCAACGTCACCTTCCGTCAGCCCGTTGAAAACAGTCGCCTTCACACGGCCATGCGGTTCGACCTCAATCGCGTAGAGCGACACGTCGTCAAGCAGGGGACCGTAGGAATTGTTGTCGCCTGCCGGCTCGCGGAACTCCAGCGTGTCGCCGCCGGACCCGGTCACGGTGTAGGTATAGGTGCTCCAGTCGTCGGTCGGCGTGATCGTGTCGATCAGCTTGCCGCCAAACCACACTTCGATCTGGTCGCCGGACCCTTCGACCCGCTGTTGGGCGCTGAAGGTCAGCTGGTATTCCTGGCCTTCTTCGGTGGCAACGGTCTGGCTGAGCACATCGACGCCGTGCCCCGCATCCAACTCGACCAGAATGTTTCCGTCAGACGGCGTTTCGCCAAGGAACGGCCCGCCCCAAACCTCGACGCCATAGCCGTTGTTGGTCCAGCCTTCCAACTGAACGGTCGACCATGTCCCGCTCGGCTGGTTTGCCGACTCGAAGCTGCCGTTGACAATCAGATTGTCGCCTTGCAGCGTGCGCCCCAGGAACAGGCGATTGTACATCGCGTTCGACGAGGTTGCGACACCGCTCGTGCGATATGTCACACGTGAGAAATCAAGCCCGAGCACGGATTGCGATCCACCCTTGCCCTTTTTCTTGTTGCCCCGGCGCTTCGACTTCTTGCCGCCATCGCCGGTCGAAAAAATCCCGTTGAAAAATCCCGACGGACCGTCGAATTCCACATTATCTTCAACCGGCTCTCCACCGTTCAAACGAGCATTCAGGTCTTCAATAGAGCTCATCGCATTTTATCTCCTGCTGTGCGGGGCCGCTTGGTGAAAGACGGCGGCCGGATTTCCTTGACCTTATGCCCGGCTCTTTTCTCGTCCTATTCAGGACAGGTGCGCAGAGCGTTACGTGTCCCTACGCAATCAGTTAATGATCTCCCTAGAGACGGATACGCCGCGACGGACGACGATGCCGTTCTCGTTCCCGGCAGCTTTCGGTTCCATCGCCAGCAACAGCGCCTCGGCGATCTTTATGAATTCCTCGGGGGCTGTGACGATCACCGCGTCGGACCCCGCCACCGAGGACACCGAAAAGCGATCCGTGGGCAATCCGGACAGCCGAAGCGCCGCCATCGCGGCCTCGGGTGTCTCGCCCTCGATCTTCAGGATTTTAGTTTTGATGTCCGCAGCGCGGGAGGCATAGAAGACATCGTTGAATTCGAAGAAGACCAGGTCGAACGCCTCCTCTAGTCCGGCCATGATCTCGCGCAGGTCGCCCTGCACACGATAAGAGGATACGATCTGGTCGACGTTTCCCTCGATCTTGGAATCCGAACCGAACGACACCATGACCTGTTCCAGCACCGCATCCATCGGTGCGCCAACGACATAGAGGTTCAATTTCTCGCTTGTCGGCGCACCGGCTGTGTTGGTTTGCGCGACACCGGCGCCGGCGGCCATCGCCACCCCTGAGGCGAACAGAATTTTCTTTATCATTTCCATCTCGGTGCTCGTCTTGAACTTTCCGAAATGGTGATGTGCCCCTCCCGGCAGCGACATACGTGCGTATACGCCCCGCATTCCGCACTACTTAGAGATGCACGTATGCGCGCTGAATCAGTTCCGTAACGCATTGCCGTAAAGAGGGAGAGAAACAAAACCTATCAAGAACGAGAACTCAAAACGAAGGAAAGGAGATTGCCGATGTCCGCAACAGATGCGACATCCGATGCCCCGATCACAGACGACACGACGTTCGACCCGGACAATCCAGATCACGTCAATTTCGTGGTCGAGCGGGCAATCGTCCAGCAGTTCGCAATCAAGGTCGGGCTGAAAATCATGTCTTCGGTTCGAACCGGTGAGCCCATTTCGTTTACCTGAATCGGCGGTGACATCCATGTCTTCTCTTGAAATCACCGGGGTCGGCGCCGGGGCCGCGGCTGCGGATGGCAGCGCTATGGCCGATGTCGCGCGCGAGGCCAGCCTAGACAGCCTCGTGGGCCCCTCGCTGAACGCCAGCCAGACTAACGCGGAACTCGGGGACCTCGGCAAGCAGGTCCTGGAGTACGGCGTCTCGAACCCCTTCCTGAACGGCGAAATTTCCGTGCGCGCCGCCCCCGAAGGCGGGCTGATCGACGGAGCGTCGCGGGACTCTGTGAACATGCTGGGCGGTGCCGGGGCAACGGAAGGCAATTTCGATGACCCCCGCATGAACAACCTGGTCGACACCATGAAGGAAATGTATCTGGAATCTGCGAAGACCCTGCTGGCGTGGAACATTGTTCAGCAGGTCAGCAAGGATACAAAGATCATGTTGCAAGCGCAGTAAGTAAGCGATGTTCGCAACACCCTCGTCGCAACTCGCAACACTGTCCGACACGCTGGGACGCTTCGCCACGCGCTACCAGCCTTATCGCGAGGCCCCGGCCACACATTTCGCAATCGATGGCGGTATCCATGCCGGCTGCGCATCCGCTTTCAAGCAGGACAGGGTCAGGGTCGGGTCGGGCGCAACCTGCGACTTGGTGCTGGTCGATCCCGAAATCTGCGATGCGCACGCCGAGATCGCCTTCGTTCACTCCATCCTCGGTCCCCTTGCCTCGGTGCGGGCCATGAACAATCCCGTCACCGTCAACGGCCAGATCGTCGACCGCGGGCAGTCGACACATCACCTGCGGCTGCCGGTCCGGATCGACTTCGACAACGCCGTGTCGGTCGACGTGTCTGCAGGGAAACGAAAGCCCAACACGCGGCTCGGACGTGCGGAGAGGGTTCTGAAACGCCTCCTGATCATCTGCCTGACCCTGCTCGCCGTGGCATTGGGCCTTGTGCTGATGGACGCAAGCGACGGGCGCAACTTCAGCATCGTGCCGCAGCAAACCGTTGCGCAATCGTCGGACAGGGCGCGCACATCGACCGTGACCCTGGAGGACCTCGTCGCCCGACTTGACGGCGCGAAGCTTTCCAACAAGGTGCAGGTGCGCGAAAACGCCGATGGGCTATTCGAGGTATCCGGCCATCTGACCGCGGCCCAGTGGCGGGCCTGGCAAGACATCTCGGTCTGGTATGACAGCGCGTCGTTCGGACGCCCGCTGGTCACCTCGCTGAGCGTCGGCACGAAATTCGACAACCCTCCGCCGATCTCGATGCTGCAGGTCAGTGACCCCAAGCGCGTGTTTCTCGCAAACGGTGACGTCCTGACCATCGACGACGTGTTCTCGGGTGATTGGATCATTTCGAAGATCGAGCCCGATTTCATACAGGTCAGACGCGGTAACGAGCGCGAGTTCATCACTTTCGCGGGGGCAGAGAATTGAGCGCGACCGACAAGACCGAGCGGTTCGACCCACGCTTCCACGACCTCGCGGAGGAGGATTTCCGCCTGGAACCTCCGCTGGGTTTCGTCCGGCAGGAACCGCTGGCTTCGATGCTCAAGGTGGTGCGCGAACCGCCACCGATGTTCGAGGGCCCACAATCCTTCGGAGTGGCAAGACCCAAGGTTGTCCCCACCGAAGGGGTCGCAATGAGCCAGAAGAAGCTGACTGCCACCGGGCTGATTCTCGATCTGGCGCATCTGGTCATCAGCCGGGAAGGCGAGATCGAGGCCAGCGGTGATCCGCTCGTCCAGCAAGGCCTGGAAGAGGTCTACCGCTTCCTGCTCAACAGCGAACAACTTAGCTCGATACGCCAGACATAAGAGGAGCCATGCTGGATCAGGTCGATACCAAACAGAAAGAACATGATGCGGTTCTGGCCTTGGCGCAGAACCTCTCCCAGTACGGGCAGTTCGAGAGCGTGCTATCCCTCCTTGATCTCGCCAATTGGCTGGCGCCAGGCAGCCAGCAGGTGAACGAACTGCGCGTGGCCACATTCATGAAACTCGGCCGCTGGGAAGACGCTCTGACCGAAGTCCTGGAACATGTCGGCATCGACAGCGTTGACCGCAAAACTCTCGCGCTGCTGTACTGGAACCTCGGCGAAACCGGTCTGGGCGACCAGAGCTTTCGCCAGAGCGTGACTATGCACCGCCCCTGAGCCGCGCTGCTGATCGGCACCGTGCGGTGTCAGATCCTAGCCGGTGCTTTCGATTTCGAGCACCATCAGCAAAAGATCATGCCGGTCCCCGTCCGTCTTGATCGCGTTGGGAATACAGCCCGTCTGCTGGAATCCCGCCTTGGTGTAAAACTCGATCGCGCGGTCCGCGGCGGAGGAGACCAGAAGCTCCAATTGCTGGATCTTCTTGAGTTTGGAAATCTCCTTAGCCAGTTCCAGTAGCGCGTAAGCTATCCGCTGCCTGCGATACCGGAAATCGACGTAAAAATTCGAAAGCGCGGCCCGGTGGCTCGCTTTGCCGCCGGACGAGGGGCGGAAGAACACCATGCCAATCAGATCCCGGCCCTGAAAACAGCCGAACCCGTAGCGCTGTCGCAGTTCCAACGCGTAGCTTTCGGACCCCTTGGCGTCCGCGTCCTCCAGTGTCGCCTCAAAACTGTCGGCACTCTCTCGAAGGGCCTGTCGATATAGGTTGCGATACGCGTCGACATCTTCAGGCTCGATCAGCCGAAGGACCGGATTCTGCATCAGGGTCTGTGCTCCATTTTCTGAACCAAGCGGCACCATACTGCGGCGCACGATCCCAAAAACGAGTGCTTGGACCTACGTAGTTTCCTAAGTACCCACACCAGCAGAATGCCTCACCACGCGCAAATGTAATTTGACGTAGCGGGCGGCAAGCCTATCTCCATGCCGCAATAAAGCATCGCAACGCACCGTGTTCGGACCATGCAAACCCAGGAAACAGCCTCAATACACGGTCTGAAACCACGGAAGTCTTGGACAAAGATGTCAAATTTGGTTTCTGGGTTCGCGGCACCAAGGATTGCCGACGCGCTGGCAAGAGCGCGCATTAGATCTGCAATAGCGTGTGTTTTGGCCGCCGTCGCATTGCCAACCGACCTTTTTGCCGACGACCCCGAATTGACCGTTCTGCACTACTACGGCTACGGCGATTCGAAGCTTCACCTTGATTACATTGCAAAATATGGTCGAAGCCCCAAGTTCATGTTTACCACGAGCGATCTGGAAGCGTTGAATATGCTGAAACGCGGATTCGACATCCAAGTCGTCTATATCTGTATGCCGGCGCTGTCCGCCTTCGTCGCCGAAAGCGTTATCGAGAAATGGGACTTCGACAGAATTCCGAATTCGACCTATCGTTTCGCAGGCGATGTCCTGGGCGATCGATCCGCCGACCTTTCGGAGTATCTTGTACCCTACGAATTCGGCAATCTGTTTCTGACCTACAACGCAGACCAGGTGCCGCGCGCGGACGTGCAAAATCTCGAAATCTTCAAAAACCCGAACTATTCGGGGAAGATCTCGCTGCCGGCCTATTCCGAAGACCTGTTCACGCTGTCGCTTCTGGCAACCGGTGTCGACAATTGGGATACCCTGACAGAGGCCGAATTCGAGGCCGCCGTGACCTGGCTCGAAGAGGTGCATCTTAACCTGCCTTCGTACTGGGAACACGAGGAAGAACTGGTCGATCAGTTTATCGTCGGAGACATCCTTGTAGCCTGGGCGTGGAATAGCGTCGGTTACTATGCGCGCGATGTGAATAAGGCGATCCGCTACGCCGAAGGGCCGGATGTCGGTTACGGCCACTGGACATGTGGCTTCGTGAAGACAAAGACCAACCATCGGCGCGATACCATGGCCTACGACTATGTCAATGCGGTGCTTTCCGAAACCAATGCCGAGCAACTCGTCGACTGGGGCCTGGGCCTGGCCAATGAAAAGGCTTTCGCTTTGTACTATGACGAGGACACCAGGCGTGAAGTCGGGCTGCATTCTCCTGAAGGGCCGCGATTGACGCAATCCAGCCTGCCGGCCGACCTGTACCTGCGCTTCGTGGAGGAGTTCGAACGGATCCGCAAGCTACCGAAGGCTGCCAACTAGACCGGATCTCGCCGACCCGTCTCACCCCGAAAAAAGGCAACGCGACCTGCACAAATGTCACGTGAGTTCAGGCGAATTCGGGCGTTTTCGACCCTGGCAGGAAGCTGCTTTCAGGGCCGTCGCACCATCAAAAAAACCAGCGTTCTACGTAGCACCATCTATGACGATTGCGGCATCCCTGATGTATAAGACCGGCAAGAATTTTGGATCATTGGAGTGGCTTATCCTTCGAGCGCTTCGAAATAAGCATTCAATGGACGGAACGCCCTTGTCGTTACGTTCGGTATTGATATTCGGGATCAGCGGCGTCCAGATCCTCACCACGCTCGCGGTTGTGCTCTTGATTTATTTCGGGATGGAGCGGGCGATTTCCAGCCAAGCGAAGGAGCTTCTGGAACGCCGAACCTTGTCGGTCGCGGACCAGGTCGTCAAGTTCTTCACGCCGCCGATCCGGATTCTCGAGACGCAACGCGTCACGATGGAGCGTGACAGCTTCGATCTGGACAAGGACGAATTCATCGAGATGAAGTTTTTCGGCGTTCTGCGTGCGAACCCGGAACTGTCATCCCTCTTTTACGCACGAAGCGACGGCAGTTTCCTCCATATCTCGCGGTTGGAAGACTCCAACCGGTTCTCGACCCGAATTGCCACCACGGCCGGCGTCACCATCGCGCGCTTGGAACGGAACAGCGATTTCGAACCGATCGAGAAGTCCTACGGTCGTTTTGGCGTCGGTGACCCGAGGGAACAGGGATGGTTCAAGGCGACGCGCGATGCCGACACTCCGGTCTGGTCGGACGACAATCGGTTCATTACCGCCACCGGTCCCCTTATGACCCTGACCATGCCCATCGTTCGGGATGGCGAGCTTCTCGGCGTGGTCGGCACGGATATCGACCTCTGGAGCCTCGGCGCCATCCTGCGCCGCGAAAGCCGGAACCAATCCCACACGACTACGATCTTTACCCATGACAGCCACGTCGCCCTGTATGTCAGCGACAGCAATCTGATCCTCGACACTTCGCTTCCGGCCCTGAGCGAGTATGTGGACCCCATACCGGAAACCGCCTTCGCAACCAAACTGGCCTCGACGGAAGCCTACGCATCGAGCTTTCGGCACACCGATGGCGCGGACACTGCGGTCGAACGGTTTCTGGGCCATATGCAACCGCTCGACAACTCCTTGGGCCTGCCCTGGGTCGTCGCGCTGCATGCCAAACGATCCGATCTTTCGGGGGGACTGCAGGACAACATTTCAGGGCTGGTGTTAATCTCCGTCGCCGTGTTGTTGCTGCTGTCACTGGTCTCGATCCCGATTGCCAATCAGATTCGGTCACCCTTGGTCAGGTTCTCCAGCAAAACCAGAGAGGCGTCCATGATCAGCCCCGGAACTGCGTCAGAGCTGTCGGCCCCCTACAGCGAGTTGAAGGTCACCGAGAAGGCGCTGGCCGAGGAAATCACTCAGCGCCACGCCTTCCAGTCTGCTTACGAACAGACCTTCAAAGTGACCTCCCGCGGGGAGGCGTGGATCGACCCGCGCACGCTTCGGATCCTGCAGATCAACGACCGCCTGAGCGAGATGCTCGGCCTGTCGAAAGACGACGCCCAAGGCAGGCATGTCCACGATATTCTGGTGGAAGACGACCTTGACGAATTGCGGACGTTTTCGCAGATCGTCCTGAGCGACAAGGAATTCTGCGTGGAGGCCGAATTCATCGCCGCCGACGCCAACACGCAGTGGTTGCGATTGACAGCATTCCTGATCCGCGATGACTTCGGCGCCCCGGATCACGCTCTGGCGATTTTTGAAGACCTGCAGGAGACCCACAACCCAGACGAGCGGTTGGAATACCTCAAACGCGACCTCTACCATGTCAGCCGCATCAACTTGCTGGGCCAGTTCGCGGCCGGTCTTGCCCATGAATTGAACCAGCCGCTTGGTGCGCTGGTGCACGATCTCGACAGCGCGCAATTCGTTCTGGAAGAGGACGATCTGGACCGCGACGAGCTCCGGGGCATCCTGAATGACGTCGATCGGCACGCCCACCGTGCCGGCGAGATCATTCGCGCCTTGCGGGACCTGATCCAGAAGGACATGACTGACAAAAACGAGTTTGAGCTGGACGAACTGCTCAAGCAAACCCTGTCGATCATGGAGCCGGAAGCCCGTATGTACAACGCCTCGATCGAGGTCCAGCAACGATCGAATTTCCGGGTTTTCGGCAATCGTGGACAGCTTGCGCAGGTGCTGGTGAACCTGATCCGGAATGCGCTCGAAGCCCTCGGATTTTCCGGGCGATCGGACGGCATCATCCGGATCACCGCCGCTAAACGCGACGCTGCTATCGTTATCAGCATCGAAGACAACGGTCCGGGATTTCCCGCGCACATCAAGCCGTTTGTTCAGTTTCAATCCGCGAACCAAGGCGGCTTGGGTTTGGGATTGTCGATTTGCAAGTCGTTGGTGGAGGCGAATGACGGGACGATAACCTATCAGCCAGTTCAACCTAACGGCACGAAGTTTGTCATAGAACTGAAGGGAGAAGAAATTGGGTAACGCACACTCGGACCCGGATCCCGTCCACCAGACGGTGTTCGTCGTCGACGACGACCCGGAAATGCGGGTTGCCGTCGGTCGGTCCTTGTCCAAGCGCGGATTCCATGTCGAGGAATTCGCAAGTGCCGAAGAGTTTCTCGAAAGCCCCGGACCGGGAAAACCCGGATGCATCGTGCTGGATTTCGGGCTTCCGGGCATGAATGGCCTCGATCTCCAGGAGCATCTTATCAAGGCGGGCATCGGCACTCCGATCATTTTCATCACCGGGCATGGCGGCATCCCGGAATCGGTCAGGGCCACCAAGGCGGGCGCCATTGATTTTCTCGAGAAGCCCTATGAGCCGCGCGTGCTTGCCAACCGTGTCGAAACCGCGTTGGAGATCGATCGTCTGGAAATGAAGGCGCGCAAACTCAGGAGCGCGCTGGACCAGTCTCTCAATGATCTGACGGAGCGCGAGCGAGAGATCTTCGACCTGATGATCGAACGCCCGGAACTGAGCTCTAGCAAAGGCGTCGCGCTCGAACTCGGAATCAGCCCCAGGACGGTCGACAAGCACCGGGCGCAGATCCTTCTGAAAACCGGCTGCCGGACGCTGGCGGAACTGGTCGGGCGTTACGCGGCCGCCTGATCGAGCCGGGTTCTGTAAGGTGGCCGCTTGGTCCAACCGCGCGTCACGTGAATTGGCGGACATCGTAACGCGCGTTGATGGTCGCGATACAAGATCCGGCAGTGCAATGTCTTAATCGCCGAGAGGGAGGTTGCGAGTAGAATTGCTGCGAGCGAAAATAAGCGGATGAAGCAATACACCGTATTCTTGGGCTTCCTTGCCGGGATTCTGACCGTTTCCGCAGCCGTCTGGTTCTTTGCATTGACCCAATCACTGACCGAGCTCGACCGACGCGCGCGTTCGGATTTGGCGCTGGCGTCGGACCGGCTGATGGGCAGTCTCCTCGGCTATCGGCAGCTTGCCGTCGCCCTGGCGTCCGACCCGCGGCTCGGCTCGGCGACGACGAACGAACAAACGCTATCGCAGATTTTGCTGCATATGTCGGATATCTCCGGCGCGCTCGACTTCGTCCTGCTGGACCGGGCGGGTGATCGTGTCGCCAGCGCAATGGGCACCACGCCACACGACTGGCCCAGCACCACCTTCGTCGACCGGGCCCTGAGCGGGGCGTTGGGGCACGGTGTCGGCATCAGCCACCGGTTCGGACGGCGTGTCTATTATTACGCCGCCCCGGTGTTTTCCGAGACCGGACCGGTGTCGCGGGTTATCGTCGCTATTATCGATCTGGAAGCCATCGAGGCGGAGTTCCGCGGCTCGCGCCCCGCGGTCTACATGACCGATCGGTCCGGGGTCATCTTTTTCTCGAACCGGTCGGAGTTGATCTTGCGCGACCGCAACCTCGGTACTGAAGAAGGGGCGGCGCAGGGCGAGGACGAAACCATCGCACCGTTCGTGGATGTGGAACCGGGTACGTTTCTTGGCCGCGACATCTGGCGCGTTTCGGCAGGGCGATACCTGCCCCAACGCGCGCTGCATATCGAACAAGATCTGCCGGTGATCGGGATGCACGCCGAGGCGCTGGTCGATCTGCGCCCGGCCCTGACCGATGCCGCGCTGCAGGCGGCCGCGGCCGGCGCCGTGTTTCTGTTCTTTGGCGCGGTCGTGTTCTTCGTCGCCAATCAGCGGCGGATTCTGGCCCGGGCAAATGCAGAGCTGGAAGAAAGGGTCAGTGGCCGAACCCGCGAGCTGCGCCAAGTCAACGCCTCGCTCCGGACCGAGATTTTGGAGCGGAAAGAGGCGGAAAAGGCGCTGAAGCGGGCACAGAAGGATCTGATCCAAGCGGGCAAGCTCAGTGCCTTGGGAAAGATGTCTGCCGGGATCAGCCACGAGTTGAACCAGCCGCTGATGGCGATCCGGTCTTTCTCCGACAACGCTGCGACGTTCATCGAGCGCGGCGACGCCGACACGGCGGCCAGCAACATGCTGAAAGTCCGCGATCTGGCTCTTCGTATGGCGCGGATCATCGGGAACTTTCGTGCCTTCGCGCGCCAGGAAAAGGAAACCGTGCACCGGGTGGATCTGGTACAGGCCACTGGCGACGCAATCGATCTGGCGGCCAGCCGGCTGGACGCAAAGGGTGTCGACCTGCAGCTGGATCTGCCGGCGGGGCCGGTGTGGGTGCAGGGCGGCGAGGTGCGCCTGCAGCAGGTGGTGCTGAACCTGGTGTCCAATGCCATCGACGCCATGTCACAGTCGAACCGGCGCGAGCTTTCAGTTTCGGTGCAAATCGGCACGCCGATCGTCCTGACAGTGCGCGACACGGGTCCAGGGATCGAGGAACCCGACAAGGTATTCGAACCCTTCTATTCGACAAAGGAAATCGGCGAGGCCGAAGGCGTCGGCCTGGGTTTGTCGATTTCCTACGGGCTGGTTCAAAGCTTCGGCGGCAAGATCCGGGGACGCAATGCCGATGGTGGCGGCGCGGTCTTTACCATCGAATTGCAGCCGTGGGCCGAGGAGATCGCGGCATGATAGACAGTGTGCTCGTGATTGATGACGAGCCGTTGGTCAGGGAAGCGCTGGGGCAGACGCTGGAGCTTGCCGAGTTCAAGCCGCTTCTGGCGGGGTCGTTCATCGTTGCAAAGGACCATATTACGCCCGACTTCGCAGGCGTCATTCTGTCGGACATCCGGATGCCCGGGCGGGACGGGCTTTTCCTTCTCGAATATGCCCGGTCCGTCGATCCGGACCTTCCCGTCATCCTGCTGACCGGCGAGGGCGATATCCCGATGGCGGTGGGCGCCATCAACAAGGGCGCCTTCGATTTCCTCGAAAAGCCGTGCGACAACGACTTGATGGTGGAAACGGTGCGACGTGCATTGCGCGCCCGGGCATTGGTCCTGGAAAACCGCCAGCTCAAATCCGATCTTACGCGCGGCGATGCCGCAGCGCGGATGATCTTCGGCAGCTCCGACAAGGCCGAAGCCCTGCGCAACCGCGTCAGGCGTCTCGGCGGGATCGATGACGCCGTTCTGATCGACGGCGCGCCGGGAACCGGCATCGCCAAGGTGGCAGAAGTCATTCATCTGCTGTCGCCGCGCGCATCCCAACCCTTTGCGCGGGTCGCGGGAACCGGGCTTTCCCCCGCCCGGCTTGGGGAGCAGCTGAGCAAGAATGCCGAGGGTACGCTTTTCATCGACGAGTTCGCCGCGATGCCGGGGGAAACCCAGTTCGCGCTCTTGGAACATCTTGACGGTGCTGCCGGTGCCCGGGTTCTGGCCGGAACCACGCTGGCCCGGGCGGATCAGGGCACCGAGGGCGGCGTCATTCCGGATCTGCACTATCGGCTCGATGCGCTGCGGATCCGCGTTCCGGCGCTAAGGGAACGGACCGAGGATATCCCCGTCATATTCCGCCACTATGTGCGGCAGGTGGCAGAGCAATCCAACCTGGTGCCGCCAGAGATCACACCCGAGATCATCGCCGGCCTGCTGGCGCAGGATTGGCCGGGTAATTCGCGCGCGCTGATGAATGCGGCAACGCGCTTCGTGCTGGGGGTCGAGGCACCGCTGGCCGGAGAGACCGTGGGTCTGGCAGAGAAGCTTGCGCAGGTGGAACGGACGCTGATAATCGACGCGCTCGCTCAGAACCGCGGCCACGCCAGCGCCACCGCCCAGCAGCTGCGGCTGCCGCGCAAGACGTTCTACGACAAGCTTGCAAAATACGGAATCAAGCCCGAGGACTATCGCTGAGCGATTGTGCGGATTTCCGCACATAGGGCGCTAACAGGCTGTTCCGAAACCCGCACAGATTCCTTCGCCCGTCTGGCAACCGATTTTCAGCATCAAGTGTAACTATCTGCAAGATAAAGGCTTTTTTATAACCACCGATCATTGGCGAAATTTCTTTGCCCGGTTCCCGACGCAAGCTCACAACGGGTCCCGGAATGTTTTCCCCTGCGTCATGCAGGCCAACCGGAGGAGAGACACATGAAATTTCTGACCACGGCCGCCACGGCCCTCGCCCTGACCCTTGGTGCCGGCGCCGCACTGGCCGCCTGCGACGAGGGCGAAATGGTGATAAAGTTCAGCCACGTCACCAACACCGACAAGCACCCCAAGGGCATCGCCGCCAGCCTGCTGCAAGAGCGCGTCAACGAGGAAATGAACGGCACCGCCTGTATGGAGGTGTTCCCGAACTCGACACTCTATAACGACGACAAGGTGCTCGAGGCGATGTTGCAGGGCGACGTGCAGCTCGCCGCGCCGTCGCTGTCGAAATTCGAGAAATTCACCAAGCAATTCCGCCTCTTCGACCTGCCCTTCATGTTCAAGGACATCGACGCCGTCGACGCGTTCCAGGCGTCTGACGCCGGGCAGGAACTGAAAGACAGCATGCAGCGTCGGGGCCTGCAGGGCCTGGCCTTCTGGCACAATGGCATGAAGCAGATGTCGGCCAGCGTACCGCTGATCCTGCCCGCCGACGCCGACGGCCTGAAATTCCGCGTGCAGTCCTCTGACGTGCTGGTTGCGCAGATGGAGGCCATCGGCGGCTCGCCGCAGAAAATGGCTTTCTCCGAGGTCTACGGCGCCCTGCAGCAAGGCGTTGTCGACGGTCAGGAAAACACCTGGTCGAACATCTATGGCCGCAAGTTCTTCGAGGTGCAGGATGGCGTGACCGAGACCAATCACGGCATCATCGACTATCTCGTCGTGACCTCGGTCGACTGGCTCGACGCGCTTGAGCCGGCGGTCCGCGACCAGTTTCTGCAGATCCTGGCCGAAGTGACCGAGACCCGCAATGCCGAGGCATTCGCGGTGAACGAAGCCGCCAAGCAAGCCATCGTCGATGCCGGCGGTTTGATCCGTGCCCTGGACGATGCGCAACGCCAGGCATGGGTCGACGCGATGCGGCCCGTCTGGGACCAGTTCGCCGGTGACGTCGGCCAAGAGATGATCGACGCGGCGCAGACCTTCAACGCCGGAAGCTAGGCCAAAACGGATGCGGGCCGCTCATTCCTTGGGCGGCCCGTTCGGCACGGGGGCAGGGAGGGGAAGATGCATCCGAAACCCGGACAGAATATCATCGACCATATCGAAGAGACGCTGATGGCCATTCTTCTGGGGCTGATGACACTCGTCACCTTCGCGAATGTAGTGGCCCGTTATGGATTCAACTCGAACATCCTCTGGGCGTTGGAACTGACCGTGTTCATGTTTGCCTGGCTCGTGCTGCTGGGCGCGTCCTATGCCGTGAAGAAGTCTGCGCATCTCGGCGTCGATCTGCTGGTCGAGCTATCCGCGCCGCCGGTTCGCCGGATTCTCGGGCTGATCTCGGTCACCGCCTGCGTGGTCTTTTCCTTCCTGCTTCTCAAAGGCGCCTGGGATTACTGGGCCAATTTCGCCAACCTGCCCGCAACCGAAGGCCGTTGGTTCCCGCTCGGGTTCGAAGAAAAGTATCGCGACAAGGGCTGGTACGAGGTCAACGACATCCCGATGCCCGAAATCCTGCGCTGGATGGAAGGTGTATTCAACGAGGGAGAGGAGTACGAAAAGATCCCACGGCTGCTGCCCTATGTCGTTCTGCCGCTCGCCATGGCGCTGTTGCTGTTCCGCTTCCTGCAAGCTGCTTGGGCGCTATGGACCGGATCGATGGATCGCATCGTGGCCAGCCACGAGGTCGATGACGAAATCGCCGAAGTGCGCGAACAAGCCGGGGAGTCGAACTGATGGACGTCGTTCTGCTCTTTGCAATGGTCATCGCCTTACTGATGCTGGGAGTGCCGATCGCCGTATCGCTTGGCCTGAGTTCGGTTTTGTTCCTGTTGTGGTTCTCCGACAGCTCGCTGGCATCGGTCGCGCAGACGCTCTTCGCGGCCTTTGAAGGCCATTTCACCCTGCTGGCGATCCCCTTCTTCATACTTGCCTCGTCCTTCATGACAACCGGTGGGGTGGCGCGGCGGATCATCCGATTCTCCATCGCCTGTGTGGGGCACTTCCCGGGCGGTCTTGCAATTGCGGGCGTATTTGCCTGCATGCTCTTCGCCGCGCTGTCAGGCTCCTCGCCCGCCACCGTGGTCGCCATCGGCTCGATCGTCATCGCCGGCATGCGCCAGGTCGGATATTCCAGGGATTTCGCCGCGGGCGTCATCTGCAATGCCGGCACGTTGGGCATTCTGATCCCGCCGTCCATCGTCATGGTCGTCTATGCCGCAGCGGTCGAGGTCTCGGTGGGCCGGATGTTCCTTGCCGGAGTCATCCCCGGGCTACTGGCCGGTCTGATGCTGATGGTGGCGATCTACATCATGGCCAAGGTCAAGAACCTTCCGAAAGGCGAGTGGCAGGGTTGGAGCGAGGTGTTCCAGTCGGGTCGAGAGGCCGGATGGGGCCTTTTCCTGATCGTGATCATCCTGGGCGGCATTTATGGCGGCATCTTCACACCGACCGAGGCCGCCGCCGTGGCCGCCGTCTACGCCTTCTTGATCGCGACGTTCGTCTATCGCGACATGGGGCCCCTGGCCACGCCCAATGCCCGCAGTCTCTCTGCGGCTTCCGTCCTCGACACCGGCGACGGCGAAGTGCGGACCAGCCTTGTGCAAAAGCCCTGGGCGCTGATCACCGCATTTGTTCATCCCGACACAAAGCACACTCTGTTCGAGGCCGGAAAGCTGACCGTCACGCTTCTCTTCGTCATCGCCAACGCGTTGATCCTCAAGCATGTCCTGACCGACGAACAGGTTCCCCAACAGATCGCCTCGGCGATGCTCAGCGCCGGGTTTGGACCGGTCATGTTCCTAATCATCGTCAACGTGATCCTGTTGATCGGCGGCCAGTTCATGGAACCGTCTGGTCTTCTGGTCATCGTCGCGCCATTGGTTTTCCCGATCGCCATCGAGCTTGGCATCGACCCGATCCATCTGGGCATTATCATGGTGGTGAACATGGAAATCGGGATGATCACACCGCCCGTCGGCCTGAACCTGTTCGTCACTTCAGGCGTCGCGGGTATGCCGATGATGCGGGTTGTGAAGGCCGCGCTGCCATTTCTGGCCGTACTCTTCGTGTTCCTGATCATGGTGACCTACGTGCCGTGGCTTTCCACATTCCTGCCGAATACCTTGATGGGGCCGGAGATCATTACGAACTGATACCGCGCTTCGCTGCCTGGCTCGGACCGGCCAGCCGCGGCACAGCTTCGACGAATTGCACGAACGCACCTCCCAGTTCATCGCCGATGACCTTGGATTTCGGTTCGAAAACTCGCGCCGAAACCCAAGGGCATCGATGCGCGTTTTCGAACCGCGATGGAATTTCTGGCAAACCCTTGGAAACTTTGGCCCTCTGAGCGCGGCGGGGATCGTCAAACGGTGCTGAAGCTCGTTTTTTTTGCCGCCCCGGTACCGTATGTCCGGAATCGTGGATTTCGAACCGCAAAAACTACCCTAACCTTAAAGGTCTTAGCCGATCTTCGCGACGAGGTAAGTGAGATGGCGGAGACGAAGGGATTCGAACCCTCGAGACGGTTTCCCGCCTACTCCCTTAGCAGGGGAGCGCCTTCGACCACTCGGCCACGTCTCCACCGACCGGTATAGAGGCTCAAAGCCCCGGAGAACAAGCGGTTTTTCGGCCTTTTCCTACTCTGGCACTGCAAGCACCGGATTCCCCCAATTGTGCATATCGGTGCAGGTCGGTGCACCAATTTGGGCACATTTTGGTCACATCAGGTTTTCACTTTGTTCTATCGCGCGGGTTGCGGGATCGAAGATGTTTTCTGTCTCCGATCTGGGCGTCGGGCCTTGGCCGACCACCTCCGGGAGAAAAACGGCCCCCACCGCCTACGACTGGCTAGGACTCTGCGTTCGATCCTATGGAAAATTGAATGGCTGATGAATGCCGTTTGTGTGAATGGCAAAGCACGCGGAGAAAGCTGTCGCTCCATCAGCGCATCCGTGATTCCGGTTCCGGCCCTCATGAGACATTCGCTTGCGCGAGCCGAATGCCCGCATTGAGAGGCAAAGCTGACCGATGCATCGACCGTTTCCATGAACCCACCGAAAAGACAGCCCAAGCGATCTGACCCCAGGGCGTGCCCTTCGCTCTCAACAAGCGGTCATCCATCCGTTCCGCAGCATGATCCGAAAGCGGCGCGACATCATGCGGGACGATCCAGCCATTCCTTGGCGTAGAACCAAGGTCTGCATTTGCGCACAGTGACAGCTTATTCGTGGTTTATGAGTGGCGGGATGTACCTCTGATACGGTCTTAGCATTGGTTATAATGCCGACGTGTGTCCAACATTCCGGCGGACGACAATACTGATATTGCATCAACTTCACAGCTAGTGTTGCTGCCTAAGGATTTGGTCATGGTTGAGGGTTCGGAAGCGAAAAGGCCAGTGCCAAATTTCGGTTGGCCCCAATTGTACGGAGTACATGTCTGTGAGGTGAGCGTCGTTGCAATTGTTCCCGCAATTAGGTGGGTGTGGCCCGACGCTGGTGTAGCGGCCTCCAGGTGCGGGCACAGCTTGCAGTTTGATTTACTAGTTGAATGAGCTACGACGCCGAGCTAACGGCGATGGATTGAGAAGATCTTCCGGCGGTGTTGTAATTGGGTCTAGGAACATCTGGTGCAACCGGCACCAAAGCGGATAACTGTAGAATCCACCATGTCCCTCGATTGCACTGCTGGGACTTCGCATATTCCAGAATGGAGATGTCGGCGGTGACACCGATCGCAGATTCTCATACCCGTTATGCGACTCCTTCTTTAGCCCATACCGTATATTGACCTGGGCATGGTTCCAGTAGTCATCTCCGGAGATTTCGTCGCGTAAAACATCGAGCCTTTTTAGAGAAATCTGCTCGTTCCATTCCCAGTTTATGTCAAATACCCGTTTATTTCGTTGGAAACGCTTCCGGTAGAGTTCACCGTTCGCCGGTGCGCACCACGACAAGGCCGGCACGCCTGCATGAACGTACCTTGTACCTTCTCTGCCCTTTTCTGTGCCGGGTCGGCACTCTTCCCCGTTTTTGCATACGCCGGATCGTATTACGAACTCGTGAGACACGCCAAGTGCCGGCCCTACAACGGAAGTCCCTGTACTATATTCGGGCTGATAGTGACCAATCGCAATCTGATGTTCCAGGCCCGGTCCATTTGACAGATAGCCCCATACACGAAAAGCAATTGCGGTAACCCTGTCAAAAAGGTTCTTGTTCCCCTGTTCGTCGTAATTGATGAACCCGTCGGTTGAGGTCATCGACAGAAAAACGGGAAGCTGCGTTCCTTCATAGAGGTTTCGCCAAGCTTTCACTCCATCTTGGACGTCAGGATCAAGACAAGGATCGTCCTCAGGTACGTGTTTTGGACTGCATTGGCGCAGATAATTCTCAGGCACACGTGCGACATCGCGTTCGGTCTGTTGAATCTGCGTCCACTTCGCGGCCTCAGTTGCAGGGTTTATCAGAACAACGAGGTCTCCGATCTCTGAGTCAATCTTAATGTTCTTGCAGTTTCGCGGATTTTCGTCGACGAATAATTCGGCGCACTTCTCTCTGATCTGTTTGGCATATAGTGGTCCTAAGAAGCTCGCCAGGATATTCCCACCGAGTGAATGGCCAACGATTAGCATCTTATCATTCAGCCGAGTTGACCGATTGGTGGTTTCCCGGAACATAGCCTGTTCCACGCCCCGTAGGGCCTGCTCAATTGGCGAGTTTTCGCCTTGCCCAAGCCTGTCGCTCCTTGATTTTCGCGACAGGAAACTGGGGGAAACAAGGCCGGTATATGCACCAGAAAGTGCCGTCATCATTGAGTTGCCAGCGTGATCTTTGTCCGTCCACGCGGGTTCCCTAATGGATCTACCACGCCAACCAATATAGATGCCGGTCAGAGCGGCGTCACAGTAACGCCGTTCGACAACACAACGGGTGTTGAGGAAGGAACGGGAATAGGCCAGCAACCTTCGGAAGTTCTGCACATTCAAATCGCCAATCGCCGCGCTACGCCGCCAGCCGTGCACGAAGATCACAACGACGTTTTCTCGTTTCTTCTGGGATTGGCGCCTGAGGTGGTGCTGCAGATCGATCAACTGCATCGGCTTAGCCAATCCGAGGTGCGTGTCAGACAGCTCTAAAAAAGAAAGGAAGTACGCATTGTGGTTCCTTAATTCTTCCACATCGTCGTCTCGGGCAGCCTCATCTACCGCAACCCACATCTCGGCATTTGGGACAGTGTGAGCCTGAAGGTAGCATTTTGCCCAGTCGTCGTCGGCAGTCTCTAGATTGTCCTCGATGGCATCTGCGACGCACGGCATCCCAGCGGCTCCGATTCGATGCCGATGTACTGGGTCGTTGGATGTACCAAAAAACAGGAAAAGGCCCCATGACGCCGGAAAAAATATAAGGAGCACTACGACGAACAATACAACGCTCACGACAATCCGCCAGGTTCTCAGCCTATGCGGGTTGGCAGGTTTTGTATTCATTCCAGAAACCGAGCTTTTGCATGAAAGCTTGTGGAATTCGAACCGTAAGCTTGAAGCCAATCCCAGTCTAGAGATTTGGGTGCGAAATGTGGCCGTAGAGGCTGCGTCGAATGGATTGCTGGGGGATCAGTAGGGCGCCGACGGAGCCAACACTTCCGACGGTTACGTCCGTTTTGCAGGTATCGCGTCCGTATGAAATGCATGCCGTATATGGCAGATTGGGCTTCTGTGGTTGCCGCCCTGGATGCAAGAAGTTTCTTTCTTTCAGGGAGGGTGATCGAGCGCGGTCTTCTGTCAGGCCTCAATGTGCGGCGTTTTTCGAGGCCGCG
>JAAUYH010078040.1_pt1 | contig 24190 bp, 13 predicted proteins | sample 7278061 | NCBI WGS metagenome assembly JAAUYH01 (sample SAMN14350203, study PRJNA611818) | marine sediment metagenome | isolation source: surface marine sediment (0.6m) | place: French Polynesia: Moorea | collected 2018-08 | reverse complement strand
CAAGAAGAGTTGGATTGGAGTCGCGTAGTAGCGTCAGTGCTTTTCTCATGTCCCAGCCAGTGATGTCCCACTTTCCTGTGGCAGCGATAGTAATGACATCGTTTCTTGATTTTGCATCATCAACTCGTAGATAATCTTGCGTTGGTCTCACGAAAATAAATCGAACATCGTAATCCGAATCAGTGTGAGACAAACCATAAGCCCGGCTACCTGACTCACAAGCGTAAAGAATTCGCACATTACGCTCTTGTTCTAGAGCAACAAGTCGCTTCAACACGTGTTCCTTGGTGATTGTTCCAGTTTCTGAGCCCATTTCGAATTTGAGTTGATGATTGAAGAGTGAGCGAAAGAAAAATGTCTTAAAACAATGAGTCGTACCAGAAGTATCGTACCGATGATGTATTGGATTATAAAGGACTGCGCTGCATCGTTGGCTAGCTCGCCGGCTGGCAGAATTGATTGCAATACTGGTGACCTATCCTTATTCTTTTCGATGCCACTGGTCATTGAACAACGGTGCATGGCAATGAAATGACAATTGGAAGCATCCTCCGTTAGAGTACTCTCCGTGTGCACAACTGCGGATCACTTCTTTAAATAGTGCAGTGGTGCTCATTAACAGCATTTTTAAGCCACACAATTCTATCTACCCAATCACCATCGGAGGATGTAAAAGACGATTTCATGTGCACTATCTTGTAGAGCACCGAATTAGCTCAGTGCACTTCAACACCTCATTACGTACAGCACATCCGCGTAGAAAGAGCGAATGATCTGTAAGGACTTCCACTCTATTCAGGTAGAAAAATATGCGTCAGCAAAAAATGATTTCCTCCCACCCTGTCAAATTAACTGAAGTTCTCTGCACTTGGCTTACCAATCCATAGAGTTCCTTCACAAACTGAAGGCATAGTACTGTACAATAGAGTAAACAGAACATAAGTACATTAGTAAGAATCTTGTAGTCCTATATTCTATATTTTCTACTCTGCTGATTTTGATGATGATCCTAGGTGGATTTTTGTACAGTACAGTACCGAGAACACCAGATACACAAATGATTGAGAGATGCAGCAGCAGCCAGTAAGCAGGATGAGAACATCTGTAGTCTTCTCAATAGTATATGAGTGCTCGCGCGCGCACGACCACCAAGCACCCCTTACATTCAGAACCTTTCACTCAGCAATGTCTCAAGCGCCAGAAACTGGGATTCTATTGCATGTGCGATCGTTCCTATCAAGTGACTCCAGTAAATTGAGTGTGGCAACGTGAATATGAAGCATTTTGCTTGATCATACCATTCTCGATCAGCACGCACATCATTCGTGGTTGACATATGCAGTGCCAGCCGTTCATAAGTCTCCGAATCTGATAGCAGTATTCAGGTAGCATTGGATCGTAAACCTAATATTGATATGGACGCTATGTACCTCACTTGTTGCACACGATCCATTTGCACTTTTTCTGTGTCTATCAAAACCGAATCGTACAATAACGAGTGCGACAGTGGAAGATTTTTGGGAGATTGTTTCAGCGTCCGATAGACGAAAGAAATCAAATCTCAGCGTACTCTACAGTACTGTATTGTGGTTGAGATTCGATGATTACTGAACTACTGTGATGTACAGTACTGTACAGTACACTAACAGTAACAGTAAGTTAGTACCGCAATTCTCTGAAACTCCAATAAAAGTGAGGGTGCAATTTCCAGGGAACAAGAGGCACAAAAGGTTAGACAAGTTGAAATGAGTGGAGTGGAGTTGACAAGGTGAAGGATAGAATTTGGAAAAAAAAAGAGCGAGCGAACTAGCGAGCAAGAGTAAGTTTATTTATTGTACAACAATACGAATTAAAAGGTTAACGCTGCTTTCCCTTGGCATATCGAGAAGAGGTAGACTTGGTGGACTTCTTCTGAGTGCTTAGTGGAGCGACCAACTTGAGGTAAGGTAAATCAATTTCGGGATCTTTCGGACGATTTCGTGAACGTTTTGGGTTGGTAGAGTACGGGCATGGTCGAACACATGGTGTTTCAGAAGAGCGCATAATGCAATGAGTGCAGGAGAAGGGTGGTGGTGGTAGTCGTAGCGGTAGTCGTAGTGGTGGTCCTTGTCGTCCTGCTCGTGTTACACAGCTTTTTCCTTCTGGAGTGTCGATGGCGACTAACCATGGAGAAGGAGAGTGGATTTAAATAGACATGGGAGAGGATAGAAAGTGATTGGAAAGATTTCTACGCAAAATTAGAGGAGTAGTAGTGGTTAGGTGGTGGGTAGTAAGAGGGATAACAAATGAGGGAAGGAAAAGTATTGCAGTAGATAAGATAATGGCAGTCATTGAATTGAAAAAAGGTTCGCAAATGCTGAGTAGAACAACGTGGCCGAGACATTACAATCGAAACGACACACATTCATAAAATCAAGTCATAGGAAAAGCGAGTCTTTATTGAGAGGCTGGTACACTGATATTACCAGGAGATTATTTCACATACTGTACCATATGACAACTCCATCACTCTTTCTTTACTTGGCTTGCTTAAATTATGCAATCAACATACATTCCATCCACATTCATTTTTGCATTCTATGCGAAAAAAGGGTACCATTACCGACACTGTACGGTATGTAATTGCTGGTACTGTACTGTATCAAGTGTCCAAACATTTACACAGCAATGAGTGTTAGCACATTACCGACACTGTATTGGTACAACATCAGTCTTGAGCACGTGTACTGTACCGCACAGCACAGTACGGGTCCCCTGGATTGGTTATTGTACTGTACTGTACAATATCTTCAGAATTGAGATACATCTCTTCCAAATACTTTGGTTTTGAAGACATCAAATAATACAAGAATTCGATTTCTCGCTGCCACCTGTTTCACCTGTTATTCAATCATGTTAGTACCAGTAGCTGTTTCGCTACTTGAAACCTTCGCTCGCCCACACGTACCGCATATGTGCTCAACCATAACAAATAACTGATAAATCCACTAAACCCAATGTTTGGTTGGTCTTCTCTTGTATCAAATTGAACCATCGCTTTTTGATCTCCAATGTATGTCATTGCTCCAAGACTTAGAAATGAAAACGGTTTCAACTTCTCCGCCCACTTGTCTACTCCCATTGATAGCTCGCTCTCAATATCTCCATTTCTCGTTTTCATCTCGGTTTCTCGACGAATTTTATCCCATTTCCGAAATACCCGCGCCAAATACGCTCCTTGTTGACCTGCAACTTGTGCTGTCGCTGGTAATGGTCCATTTTCAATGTACGAACAATCTCCAAACGCAAATACTCGATCTGTTCCGAGTACTCGAAGCCACGAATCAACTCTCAACTTTCGAGCGCCTTTCGGTTGTGGTTGATCACCATTTATCGCCACTTCATTGATGTGTTCCGCCAAACGTACGGTTACATCTCTTGGTGAATTGCCCGCTGCCCACACTAACACTCCATACTCAATTTCGGTGCCATCCTTCAATTCCACCATATCTGGTGTGACTCGTGCAACACGTGCATTCAATCGCACATTCACACGTCTACCTTCAAAGTTGTCCAGTGCTCGAGATTGCAAATTCGCTTCAAATGAAGTTAGAATTGCATTTCGTGATTGAAGAAGCGTCACGCTCACAAATTGTTGCAGATGCGAAAACTTTGTGAACAAGTCATTCAATAGAAAGTCCGATAATTCACCCGCATACTCACAACCTGTCGGACCACCACCTACCACGACAAAGTGTAACTTGCTCCTTTTTTCCTGCTCCGTTTTTCCTGGCAATGCTGCAACCTCAAACGCACTAACAATTGCACGACGAAGCTTCACCGAATCGGTGAGTTCCTTCAAGAAATATGCATTTTCGCGAACACCCGGAACTCCGAATGTACCTGCTCTCTCTCCAACTGCAATCAACAAATAATCATAAGGCAAGCGGAACTCTGCAGTGTTGTTACCATTCGATCGAACCGGAACGCAGATAACTTCCGAACGCTCAACGTCAATTTCTGTACATGCCGCTTCATAGAATGCAACGAATGGATTTGCTCTTCGAATAGGATCAACAATAGATCGAAACTCTATCGTTCCAACAGCAGTTGCGGCCAGCAATGGGGTAAAGAAGTAAAAGTTTCGAGGTGACACAACAGTGACATCATATTCCTCTGTTGCAGCCACTTTCACGAAGCTATGCGCTCCCCAACCGCTTCCAAGGACAACAATTCTTGGTTTTTTGGGAGGTGCTTCAACGACAGGTGGTTCACGCTTGAATAAACGACCGTAGTGCATGTTAATATCGTCAACTGTATCTAGAGTGCGTTCAGTAAGAATTTCGAAAAAAGTTGGTGGTGCTGGCGTTGGAGTAACCTTTTTACGAGTAGGTGGAGATGGAGGAGCATCCTTTTGGGGTGGAGGTGGCGTAGCGGCAGCACGACATATCGAGCGACGATATGGTTTCGAACTAGTGGTAAAAACAGGAGTAGCCGAGAGAAAAGCCAATTGCACACTCATCACAAAGCAGTGGTTGTCCTCACTTTGGTGTTCCGAGAACACATTAGAAGAGCACACCCGACAGAGGAAGTCGAGTTGTTGAATGAGCTCCGTCCGAGCCTCATTCTCGGCTAACGAAATGAGGATTTTGAGAATTGAAAATCTGAGTATCTAATTGAGCCAATCTGTTATCGACCTGTGTCATGCTCAAGTTCAATCTCAATCTCAATCTTACAATTGCACTTTGACCAAAGTCTTGTATTGTACTGTACTGTACTGGTAGGATGCAGAGGAATGAAAGGGTTGTCATCGAATCGAGTCTGAAATATCGGACCGAGGGGAACAGCACAGTACAATACTGTACAGTACAAATACTAAGTAATACTCCTGAAAAAAGTAGGCACAGTATCTATGCTGCACGATAATAAAGTATACAGTACGGTACTGTACAGTATCTTATCGCATCTCGGACGCGGAAAAAAATCTTTCCTCGTGTTCGAAGGAAAAACGTGCCGGTAATACAACAGTAGTTGAGGGGAAGAAGTGAAAGTTAAATTACGAGTCACAAATCGATTTGTTTTCACGAAAAGACTTTGCAACAATCGCATTCGGGAAGTGCAGTAAGAGTATTCGATAGTACTTTCACGTTTCATGTCGATGTGGGTAACAGCCAGCTACTAAGTGCTTGGGTACTTTACAAATAGAATCAACACACGTTCCAGATTTGCATGAGATATTATTCTAATATCCTTGAATATTCCGCCTTCTCTTTCACACCTTCCAACACACCAACCGCTCAACACATCACTAACAGCATCATGTCGACTCATGAACCCGAGTATCTCATTGAACGACGATTACAAACTCGAGATGGACGTTTGATGCGTCGTATTATGGCACGTGCACGTACTGAAGTGAGGAGAGAGGCGGAAAGACTCATGTTGCAAATTGCTTCTTCTGTAATATCGAGCCCAGTGTCCTCACCCAAGGTTGAGTTCGAGGCCAAGACCAAGACCAAGACCAAGCTTAAACTTAGTCCAGACGAGAAACGTATACGCAAACGAATTCAAAATCGACGTAGCATTGAGAAGTGTCGACGTCGTGACCTCTTTCGTAGAGCGCGTCTTACTGCCGAGGCCGCGTCTCTCGAGTACGATAACATGTTACTCAAAGATGTTTTGAAAACGGTTCGTACTTGTGGTGCGCTAGATTTTGTGGAGTAATCCCCTGTTTGTAAGATGAGGTCGAATCAGCAACTTATGTAATGATGAAGGCATTCACGGTGTACACTATCTCAGCGCAACGCCAAGATTTTACGATATATATTACTATCATTTGTTTCTTTACGCGTATTCTCTTTTGAACATACCATTAAATCTTCCATCCATCCTTTCCTCTTCCTATGACCGACCACCTCTTCTCAACCACTTCCCGAATTACAACACAATTTCGTCGAGGGTGCACGAAACTGAATGAAAATATCTTCAACAGGCGCGCCGGTTCAGTCCTTGAATGTTCTACTCGATGATTGTTGGAGGCTTCTCCGAAGAGGCATTTGATTACGTGGTAACACAAACCGTATTCCGTTTTTATCTTAATTTGTTCAATTAGTCTTGAATGTTTACATCATCATCACGACCACATCCTCACCCGCAAACTACTAGTACTCGAGATGCGCTTCTGTGTTGAAGTGCGTCTTGGTCTAGGTTGTACTCCTGATTCCAATGTGTTTTTCACATTCTCGAACCACTTCCCTTCATTGTTGGAGCAATGCTAACGAAAACTGGTTTTCTTAAACGGAATGCAAACAGTGCTATTCCTTTCGTAATGCGAGTTACAATTTCCATTAGCAACATCCAACATATAAATTTGATTTTATCATTTACAATTTCTTACACGTGGCTCGTTGCGCCTTCCAGCCAAGCCAATGCCCAGTTAATCGCCCTCCACCCCAATCCACATTCATTCTTACTTGCTTATCCATTCTTAAACTTGCAATCTAGTGTGTCGATTCACTCGATCTGCCTAACTGCATCGCACCCCCGCGATGGCTGCCGAAGACTCGAAGAAAGACAATGACTCGAAGGATGTTGCCATGACCGATGCCACCAAACCCTTGAAACCGACTGATGACCCGAAAAAGGACAAGAAAAACGCCGACGATGCCGATGATGAGCTATCCGAAGAGGACCGCGCGTTGAAAGAGAAGCTCGAGTTGCTTGTTACTCGTGCAATGGACAAAGAAGTCGGAGTACAGAAATTGGCTCTCGAAACGATTCGGACCGAGATCCGCAGTGCTACTTCGTCCATGACCAGTGTACCGAAACCGCTCAAGTTTTTGCGCGACCATTTTCTCCCGTTGAAACGTCATTACGCTACTATGACCGATGAAAGCAATCAACAATTCCTCGCCGATATTCTTTCTGTTCTTGCGATGACAATGGGTGATGAGGAAAATTGCGAATCGTTGAGATATAAACTTCTCGGAAGTCGTGAAGAGCCTCATCTTTGGGGTCATGAATATGTTCGTCATCTTGCCGGCGAGATCTCTCGCGAGTTCAATGACTTGATTCTCAATGAAATGGGCGCACAGGGCGATGCAATGGTCGATGAACCTGTCTTCGAAAAGCCGAAGGTTGGCGATGATGGAACCGTCATCCTGCCTCGCGCTTCCGAAGAAGCTCTCATGGACCTTGTTAACGACATTGTACCTTTTCTCATTTCTTCAAATGCTGAACCCGAGGCCGTTGACCTTCTAGTCGAAGTAGATGCGCTCGAAAAACTACCCGCGCTCGCGGACAAACATAACTATTCCCGACTCTGTCTGTACCTCAAAGCCATGGCTGATTACACCAAGGATGCAGATACACTTCTTTCCGTTGCTGCCGATATCTACATCAAGGTTGGGAAACTTCCTCATGCATTGCAGGTCGCCATCCGTCGCGGTGATATGTACCAACTGAAGCGCATTTACAAAATGTCTGAAGTCGGAAGCGCCGAGCGTGTGCAGCTTGCATTTGACCTTGCACGTGCGAACATTCTTTTGGATGACGAAATCGAGCCAGATGAGACTCTTCGTGAGGTCATGTCGAATCGTAAGCGAACCGAGCACTTCAAAGCCCTCGCGAAGGATCTCGACGTGCTAGAGCCGAAGGTTCCAGAAGATATTTATAAGTCTCATTTAATTGATTCACGTGCAGCAGCACCAACCGCGAGCAACGTTGACTCGGCTCGTGCGAATCTTGCGAGCACGTACGTGAATGCGTTCGTGAATATGGGATTCTGTAAGGATAAGCTCATGGCTGATACCGAGTCAAGTTGGATTTATCGTAACAAAGATCATGGAATGATGGCTGCTGCTGCTTCGCTGGGAATGATCGGTCTATGGGACGATGAAAATGGATTGGGCGAGCTCGACAAGTACATGTATTCTGACCAGGAGCATGTGAAGGCTGGTGCTTTGCTTGGTATTGGTATGCTATTCGCTGGAATTCGAAGTGAGGTTGAGCCAGCGAAAGCACTGCTTGAAGAACATCTCACGGATTCCAAGTCTTCAGTGCGCAACGGTGCCATTGTTGGTCTCGCACTAGCGTATACCGGCACTGCCTTAGCTGATGTTAAGGATCTGCTTATTCCTATTATCCTCGATCAAGACGCTGAACCTGACACTGTGGCACTAGCCGCACTCGCTCTTGGTTTGATTTATGTCGGTACTGCTGACGAAGAACTGTGCTCCACGATGATTGAGAACCTTGCGGAACGCAAGGATTCGCCGGCTATCAACTCTGAGCCGATGTTAGCCATCTTCCTACCTCTGGGTCTCGGTCTGTTGTTCCTCGGAAAGCAGGAGGCTATTGAGGCAACTGAGCATACGTTGCCGGCTCTGGTTGGAAACGAATCTTTGCTTGGACGTATCGCACTCATCTCCCTCCAGGCTTGTGCGTATTGCGGCACTGGTGATATCGAACAGGTTCAAAACTTTTTGACCGTTTGCGGCGAACATCCATCAGTTTATGAAAATGAAGATGGTGACAACCAAGATGCCAACTCGGCCGCGAATAATTCTGGAGCAAACAACACAAGCGCCAATGCCTCGGCCAGCGGAGCAGGGCCGTCGAACGCTGGTGCAGGGGAGACTGCATCATCCGAGGACGTTGCGAAAAACAGAGAGCGTGTTCGTATTGCCAAGGCGGAGCAGAGCGTTGCTGTATTAGGACTTGCTATGGTGGCCATGGGCGAGGAGCTTGGAGCCGAAATGTCTATTCGAACATTCGGGCACTTGCTACAATACGGAGATTCGCAAATTCGACGAATGGTACCATTGGCGTTGGGTCTGTTGAGTATCAGCAATCCTAAGTTGACCCTAATGGACTTGTTGAGCAAGTTTACGCACGACTCGGACATGGACGTCGCACAATCTGCGATTCTTGGTCTTGGGTTGATTGGGGCGGGTACGAATAACAGCCGTATCGCGGGTATCCTCCGACAGTTATCGAGCTACTACTCAAAGGAGCCGTCGAGCCTGTTCCTAGTTCGTATTTCACAAGGTCTGCTTCACTCTGCTAAAGGGCTCATCACGTTGAGCCCGCATTATGGTGATTCGAAATTCGCTGAGAATCGTTCAGCCATGGGTGGTATAGTTGCAGTATTGTTTGCTTGCCTCGATATGAAGGCGACTATTGTTGGCAAGAAACATTACTTGCTCTACTTGCTAGCATTGGCAGCTCGACCGCGAATGGTATTCACAGTGAGTAAGGATCTCGAATTTGTGAAGACGAGCGTGCGAGTCGGAAATGCAGTGGATACAGTTGGACAAGCAGGAAGACCAAAAAGTATCACAGGATTCCAAACACACACCACACCAGTATTAATCGGTGGGGGAGAACGTGCGGAGTTGGCAACAGAACAATATTTGAGTGTTGCAGCAAGTATGGAAGGAGTTTGTGTTGTTGAAGACAACCCCGAGTGGGAGGATGAAAGCGGACTCGCTGAAGCGGCGAAGGCAATGGAAACGGAGGTTAAGGAGGAAGCTAAAGAATAACCTTATAGTGGAGGATTGAATAAAGCACATGAGTGATTAAATTACTGAGTGCGGCGAATGTTTTGATATGTCAATCGAACAATTCAGTGATTCGGAGTTTGTCCTGTGCGTACTGAGGGTGACGTACGCAATGGTTTTTCGACATATTTTCGACCACGCTCCCTTGTTGATAGGGTTTAGTGGCTGGCGTGTACCCATGCGAAGCAGACAAAGGAAACTACAGTACTACATAGACAGAACCGGAACAGTATGTACTGTGTTGATGTGTGTTTTCCGGGCTTGAAGTCGACCGACCGCCGTGTAGGATAAGTGAGGCAGGGTGTGCAAACTGACAAAGAGTGCGTACCTCCACCAAAAATGAACCAGGAAATCAAACCTCACTGCACTCGAAAAGTTGACTTCTCAGCATGGTGTCAAGAGTGATTTTAAGTTGTGTGATTTCAGAACACAGCTCCTTGTCTTCCTTGAGTACACCGCGAAAACGATGAACGGGTGGCTTCACTTCAGTGAGAAAATAGCTTCGAAGGTATTCCTTTTTACGTGTGTTAGTTAATCCGAGAGTACAGTACGGTACCTCGTAGAGGCGGGGAGAACGAAAATAAACAACCACTTACGTACTCGGTTTCGATACGAGTGATACGGCGCTGGAGGAGTTGACATTTGCTGCATCGTAAACAGCGTTTTTCGGCAACTACGCTCGCCATACTGTACCCGTAGTCGAAATGAGAAGCAGATCGGCGAAGAGCGGCGAACCAAAGGCAAATGATGATGAAGGCAAGCAGCGGGCGCACGGCAATGGTTGGCGAGCCGTTTGATACAGTACGAAACGGGACGAGTACAAAACGGGAAGCAAAATTGGAATACCAAAAAAGGGAACAAGTGATAAATAGCGGTTTACCGTTGCGGAAAGCATGCCACGCAGCAGCTACGTTAGATTGCCCTGATAGCTTCGAACTCGTTGTCTGGTCTTGTCATCACGCTTGACACTTCACTCTTTCTCGGTCTCACGCGGTGAGCCTCTCCTCTCTCATACTCTGCCCAACTCTCAACGCCACCACTACCTTCTTCATCAACATCGCACCCGCTATCCCTTTACGCCCCGGGTGCCTTCTCCTTCGGGTGCATCCGTAAGGCGAGTTGAGTTGATTCGTGCCGTCGCCCTTTTGCCAACGCATCATTCGATTCCGCGTTTCTCGGAGGCGGCACGGACCCTTTCGAATTTTTTGCTTGCTGACCGTCCCACGTGTGTACGTCACTCTTCGACGCGCTCGCGCCCAGTCGAAACTGCTGCATCATGACTGATTCGATGGACGTTGACATGGTCTCTCCGAACCGAGATGGTAGCACCACTGATTCTCCAAAGGGCGCTTCGAACACGACTGTTGCCACTACTTCTACCTTCGAGAAGCCCAAACTTGACCACCTAGAAGCGTTTGGTGCAGACTTGGACGACGATCATCATTCTACCAATTCGTCGTCGAAGGATATCGACGTGTTCAAGAGAGCCGAGTCGCCGGCGTTTGCGCCATCGAATAAGAAAATGGCGGATACCGTCGCGGATCATCATGTGGATGCAGGTGCGCAATTTATTCCGGATGGTGCAAAGGCCGATGCAGAACTGGACAAAGAGGAAGCTGTGTCTATGCTTGTCGACACCCCACTTCCCCCATCGTCTAGTACTAATACCGCCTCAGCAGCGATACCGAAACATGTGGCGTTGCGTGATTCCGAGCTCTCACCGGTTTCGGGTAGTAGTTCACCGGAAATCCCACTAAACCCACTGATGTCGCGTGTGTCGTTTCCGGGTGAGCGTGCGTTCAGTACGGACAATACTGACTCGGACGGAAGTGATGAAAGTGAAGAGGATAATGTGGAAACACTTGATAGTGATGCGTTCTCGTCACTTGATGTGAGTGCAAGGAATACACCGGATAATGTTTCGTTCACAGAACAGGAGGACGAGGGACAGGTGACGGCGAATTTGACACGTGCGCTGCAAACGCAGGCAGTTGAACTTTGTGTCGAGGTGAGAGGACTTGCCGCAGCTATGATGCGTGCGCCTCGTGCATTGTTCGTCGTGTTGTACGTGCGAGGATCCTCACCAGGTACATGGTCGGAATTGGAACGTACCGAAGGTGTAATAGACCCTCGTGGCAACAATCGATGGGTTCACAAGATGAGATTGCCGGCAGCAACTACCCTGGATCGTTCGGAATACATTTCGTTGGCGGTGTTTGAAGAAAAGGCAAAGAGTGGATCCTCATCGACCGGGGTATCGTATAAAAAGCAAACGGAAGAGGGACCGGAAAATGCGCTAGCGGCTTGCAGTTTGCGAGTGGCCCAATTGTTGTGTTCCCCATCAATGGCGCTTGATATTGAACTAACCTCACCCAGGTCGAATCGTGTCAAAGGCGTGATGTCGCTTGCAGCAGATCTTGTTCCACATTTGGAACATGATGAGTTGTTAACATTTGATGTGGCATTCGAGAAGGATGCGCCGGCGAGAAATCGAGTGTTGTATGTATTGTCGAGGTCAGTACCAAAGGGAAGATGGTCGCCAATTTATCGGAGTGAAGTGCGCACTCGAGGTGAGCTTGACATGTTTCGTTCGGCGGTGTTGAAAAATCGAGAGGTGAACAGTGGGAATGAAAAGCGATTGTTGAGAATCGAATTCTATCGTTTTTACAAGAACCGAACTTGCACGCTGTTAGGATTCTGTCAAACAAGTCTACTGCAACTGCGAACATGTCCACTTTATGCTGGAATTTATTGGTGGCCCGCCCAGGATGGCATTCCCAATGCGAAGGTTGTTGTGACTCGACGTACTGTTACGGAAGAATCTTCGTCTTTCTCTTTGAGAGTGGTACCTGAAAGTCGCAAATTTACAGATTAGGTATGGTGGCGACGACGCACAATGCTCATCGCACTAGGGGTAGGCAGCTGCAGTAGCAGCAGGTTCGAAAACCGCTTCGCTCTAACTCGGCGTCATCATCTTTTACAGTACGGTATAGGCGTATATCCTATTCTTCTTTAATACTATTACTACATACACGCGATGACATCTCGTAACTTGTCGACATTGCCATCGTCGTTGTTTGGTGTCCATCGTCTTTCTTCTACTTGCGCTTCGAAATTCAATCATCATCGCAGTAAATGGACTTACTGTACTGCTGACATTGCGTACTCGTCGCTTCACTCCTGTGTCATTCCAAATCTTGTTACGCTGTCACTCGCAGTAAGAATCGACTGTTACCTTCATCGTCTTGTTGGCATTCCAATAATACTACTCGTCCTATTTCAACAAATTCTGGATGATTTGTTCGGTTCACCGATGGCCACCACAGCAAACTTTTGTTCGCGTCTAGTTGTTTCATCTTCTTTAGACTGGTTTGAAGGAATCCCAACTTGATACATCGTCCTTTACGATTCACCACTTGGTAGAATTCCAGCTTGAGCAATTTCTCTTCGACTCCTGCTGTCAACGCATCAACCAAACGAGTCATACTCGCAAATCGTTTCTGGTCTGGACCCAAAACTTCCGAACGATATACAGGTGTGAAATCACCTGACGGCAGTTCCCGGCTCATTACGTAGAAACAGCGTGCATCACCTTTTGTGATACTGCTAAAGTCGACATTGAGTGTAGCGCGTGTTGGTGCAATGCTTGGCCGGATAATGTCCGCACTTAATGTCATGTTACAGCTATCAAGGTCACGACTCGGTTGAAGTGGAATTTCCTTACGGAATAATGGTTCTGAGGTAATTGCCTCAATGGATGTTTCAACCGACCCCAGAAATTGTTGCTCTGTGAGAAGGCCAGACGAGGTCAATTGGTTAAATAGTTCAACTCGGATTTCTTTCGCCCTATCTTCGGCGGTTGGGCATGCGAGTTTCACTTTGGCTACGAAACGAACAGACTCGTCTAATGCGACGGTTTCAGTGCGTCCAACCAGTTGCCAATTCCCATTGCTCGACATTGACGACGAGGATATTGAAGGTGATCCAGACCCAGCCTTGAAGAAGAAGACAGCAAAAGGTCGGAGGTCATCGGGGAAGCGAGCTCGTCGACCAAGAAGTCCTCGCAGTCGAGCACCTTTGATCCTGTCACATTCGACCGATAGTTCTACGGGATATTCGGTTTGCATTGCCTTGAGAAAGCCAGGTTGAGAAGTGGTCGATAACGAGCCAAGTAACAGTCGTTGGTTGCGCGGATACTGTAGCTTGATCTCGGTGTTTTCGCCGTACGGACCCTTCTGTGTCGTCGTCGTCACAGTCATGATTACTTTCGCAAAAGAGAGAGGGTGAGGATGAGTTGTGCGGGTTGTGAGGTGGTGGTGGCGGTAGTGGTGGTGGTGTCTTCGAGTCGATGCAGTACAGATCGTGGCGGAGCACAATAAATGAATTAAAACAAGAGGCAATGTCTGTCTACACTTATTGGAATTACAACGAAGGAGGGGAAGAGACGTAATTGACTTGTTCAAAATTGTGGGATCAAATTTTACAGGCGCCACGTGGAGGTGGGGAGTTGGAGCTTCTTTTGGCTTCGATTGATTGGTGAGACGTGGGAACTTTACAGATCACTTGGTGCTTCCCCCTCTTTCTAATTTTATTTCTTTCCGTAGAGCAGCACACTACGTTGTACTGCTTGAATTTACCCCCCCTCACTTATACATTGTGCATACAGTTGTGTGCCGTGCTGTACTGTACTGTACTGTACACAATTCATTTCCTTCGGAACTGTCTTCTTTGCGAACAAATGAATGCAATACAGTCTTGTATTAAGATAATTCCTACAACGCTTTTGCACGTACGGTACAGCGTTATTCGCTTTAGGCGCACCTCTTTTAAAGTGCACCCTCCCTGTTGCTATCCTTTTGTACACTGGTTCCACTTCTCATCAGTCCGAAGAATAATGCACTCTGAAATAAAATGATGTGCGTTGCATATTCGGTATGCTGCATTGTACTGCATCCTTTCTCTCTTCGCTTGCCATCTACTGTTTCGCACTTACAAAACTTCTGGAAAAAGTTTACTGTTCTGAAATTCGCATGCCTCAAAGTGGGATTACTCATCAAACAATACCCAATCTGTTATACGTGACTGTCATGTCAGTCAAGAAAAACAAAATGTCCTTAAACAAATACCTGTTAACTCGCTCAGGAAAAGGACCAATCTTCGGTAGGCAAAATCAGAGGTGATCTAAATCTGGTAAGACAAGAGCGATGCTTCAGAAGTAGATCGCCTTTATGGTACTAGTCGTCGGACTCTAGGTAATCTGCGGAAGAATCAAATCGAATCTATTAAAAAAGAAATAACCATCCATGTCGTTCCACAGTGTTTTATTTTGGGAACGACGCACAATCCTTGAAATATCCTGTTACAAGCAGTCGAAGCCAGGACAGTTCCCGTCAAGCTTCTAAAAATTGTACGATATCAAATCTTAATGTTCTCAACATTTAGTTCGTAGATCAACTACAAGATGAGGGATCGAAAAACGAGTATCAGAGATTTATGATAGTGACATGCCACATTTTTATATTAATTCTCATTTATTACATTTTCTTTATATTTACTATTTTATCTCTGGTTGTTCTCCTTGCATTTTACAGTAGAACATTTCTCCTGTATGCAATCCGAGAATCTGACTACGTTTGTAGTTGGTTCTTCATTCAATTGTTGATTTGATCCCGTTAAAGACAGTTCTACTATTCGGACTATTAACACGTAGACCTGTTCCTTTAAAATAATACATAAACATTGTTTGAAGTGCAAAAGGCTTTGCGTTGACACTGTCTTGAAGCGCTTAAAGAAAAGAATCAATAAGGATAAAAAGCCTTAAATGAATGAGAGAGAATGGCCTGCGATATAGCGAAGAAAGGATGAATCGAAGAGTAACCGACACGAGAAGAAATCCAATTTCAAAGTTGGCATTTATATTTAAGAATGAAGTTAAACATTTCTGATCCTTGTTCCTGAAACATAAAATGAAGTTCAAAACTTCGAAAATGTAAATCTTATTGAGAAAATTGAAACAAGGAGGCCAATTCTCACATCTAGAAGGTTGAAATTTTGTATCTAGTTTTATAAAGTAAGAAGAAATGTTTGTATTTCGAATGAGAAGGTAAGTATCCAGACTAGAAAAGAGCGAAGAACCTATACCAATCAGAAAGAAAAAAGGGAGCGATAGTGTGGGTTGCAGTATTTAACCAAGGAAATTAATTTTTCATTTCTTAAGGAGAATTTTGATATAGGATTAAATAATCATTCCTGGCTGGTAATTTAATTTATACCTGAAAATTATTCTGAAAACACTGAAGAATAGTTTTGAAAACTCTATCGCTGTTTTGGTCTATCTAGAGAAATATCACAAATTCAACATCATTAAGAATACATGCTTGTTTGGAGCAGGATGTTTGTGTGGGAATGATTAACTTCAAATTGATTTGTATGCTTATTGACTATTATCTGTGAAGGATGATTTCAGAATATGTACATCAGTTTAATATAACCAGTGACAGGTTATATTATAAGCGGTCGACGAATTAAGTTTGGTGTCAATTATTTGGAAGCGTGACACATTTGAAGACCGACAATTGGAACATGAAGTTTTAATTTGGATGAAGCGAGAGTAAGTCGAACTGAATTTAGGAGCTTAAGCTAGCTTAGAATGATATCACGTGCTGCGAAGGCATTTAGCAAGGTGCTTAGGTGATACAAGGTGCAGGAAACGAATATAAATGGAGAGGAGAAAAATAGTAAAGGGACAGTTCACCCCGAGTCAAGTTCCTGCCTCCTAATTGTAGAACAAAATTACTCTACAGTATGTCGAGAAAGCAAAAAATTCTACAACCCGACGTGTATCACTATTTTTCACAAGAAACGACACAGGGTACCAAGATTCTTGATCGAGAAAGAATCACATAATAGAGTCCAGGTTGTTCCAGAAATATAACTGTTCATAGTGAAATTATTTTCTAATTGAGATGAATGGAGACGGAAAATCTTTTCCTGCACAGGGGCATTTGAGAAAACTACTCGAAGTACTATAATATCATAAATCTACATCGATCATTCTAAGTAATCAATACGTAGCCAATGTATGAAGTTGACCCAATGAGGATCAAGTTAAAAATTAATAGAGGGGTCCTAGCTTTAAGTCCGCTCCTGACACACAAACTTAATCCAGGACGGGACCGAAAGCGAATAATGTGTACAACACGTGTAAACCGAGATACCTAGTAGAATAGTGCGAAAAGAATTATTTTACACTATATAATAATGTTCAAATGAGGGTAAAGTAGTAACAAACGAAGTGTGAAAAAGTCTAGTTCCAGTTGTCAGAACCCGAATGGTGAAAAACGAATGGATTTCCAAATTATTCATGCAAGATTTATTTTCTTAATATATTTATTATTTACTATCCTATTCAATGCTTTTGATTCGAGTGCATTATGTATGACACAAAAAGATGCAACACGGACTTAAAGCAGGACCGGACACTACATGGAGTGGACTTAAAGCGAGGACCCCCTGTAGCTAGATGCTGATTTTTAACATTGTATTGGTGCTAAGCTGCTTCAAACAAACAATTAAACCTATTTTGTTCTTGTTCTTTTAGCGAAATACACATGAGGTAATTATGGATACGTGGAAGATTTTTCAATCACTGCACTCTGTGTATTAGCTGAACTACACTTTACTGAAGCAGTGCAGTGCGCTGCTTCAGTAGGTATAGTTCAGCTAATTTACCACACTGTATGCGAAACGAGAAATCCAATTAGGGCAATCCATGTGCAAATTCTTGTGGTAGAGCTACAGTGCTTAAACAAAAACATAGACTTTTATTATGGAAAATTGGTTTAAGAGTGCCAGGTTTATTACACTCTACATTTCCATTTTCGTAGCACTGCAGTAAATTATTTTTGAGATTTAACCTAGTCAATCTAGCTCTAACTGAAATTCGAACAGCTATCTAAAGTACAGTACATTTTGTACATCGAACTTCTCGAAAATAGCAGTATTGCAACATCATTACTACGAAGGAAATAGAAATAATGATCTAAGTAAACGACTGTGACTGTCCATTAATCACCGCTAATCGTGAACTTCTTGGAGCAAGGGATGGACACCATCTGCATGTAAGCTACACCGCGAAGCTCTTCTACAAATAGTAGGGCACCACCGCATGAGTAATAGTGACATAATGCTATAAAACAAGTACTTACCTATCTGATTTGGAAGCAGAACGATACTAATATCGCTTGGGAGGCAACACACGTGCAGAAAGATTACTTTCTGTAAAAGCACTGGATGCACCTAAAACAAAGAAATAGACTGTTCGGCTTTGTCATTGATGCAAGTGCCCCGAAATTAATAATTGGCAAAAGAGACAAACCGAATTTTTAACAAACAAGGAATAAGCAAGCAAAAACTTCGCAGCTCACTGCATCGTTTTCGCATTGAAAACCAAAAAACTCAAATCTCAGGCTCTTAAATACTTTATCTATCTGTTCCACGAGGCATTGAACCAATCTCACTATCAGTAGATGTTGTATTGGCTGATATAACACTGCTTTTCGGTTTAAATATGCTTGACTAGTACGGAATTACTGCTGACAGAATATTCAACCGACTCGGAAACCGGCTAATACTAAAACAGAACGATGCAGAAGACCTCTTTTTAGAAGACTGGCTCATACCCACAGAAAATACAGCAAAAAATCTCTATTGCGTTCAGATACATTCTTTCCAGGGCTTCATTTCAAGTACACTCTGGAAAACTCAATTATTCATTTTGCTTCTCCATGAATCCTACGTCAAAACCAGGAGCTTGGGCACAAAATCTCAGAACTAGTTATTCATCGGTAGTAGAGACCATAAACCTCTTTGCAACACATACTGTAAGCTCGAACGCAAGTACTCACAGATAGATAATGAGAGAAAGGTGCTGCTCAGGTTAGTGTACCGGTGACCGAAAGTCGGTAGCAGAGAAGGTTGTCATAGACTAGATCGTTATGATAGGGCAGTAAAAATAATGAATAAGTGGAACTAAAGTAGAAAATCAGTGGAATAACGGCTTTGTACCTCACAGTGGTAGCCAGCAATGCTGTTGACGAGGAAGTCAGCTATGTGAAGATGTTGGGCTTATTCAAGTATACACTATCTGTGTATAATGATAAGCATCATCATTGTATGTATATGTGGTACATGCATTACAGTAACTCAATTGCTGCAACAGTGAAAACTAGTGCGATAAAGGGCGTGACTGCTGGCCACAAGTAGGCTAGTGAACAAAGGCATGACAAAAGCGTTAAATGGCGAAAAGACAAGAAATCTTGGGGTCTTCTTGTCTCTGAAAAAAATCCTGTTTCATGAGAAACTCTTTTGATTTTCAAGGATTTGAGGCTTTTCGAAAGACGAAGTTTCAAATTGATATCGATGAACCAAAAGCTATTTAAACTAGACAAAAAACTATTTGAAAGTAAATAGGAAAAATAAACGGAGAAATAGTTCATCAGATAAGCACCTTTTCTTTGCATTTTTCACCAAAGAAATGATCGACTCACTCGACCAGAATGTATTGGCCCTCAGCTCTAGTATTCGTTGAATATCCCCTAACCCTCGAAAACAGTGCAAACAAACAATGGCAATCCGCGCTAAAAGAATGCTCCCGTATAGCAAACTTTACATTCAAGAAGATGGCTGTACACATGGCTGAAAACCATACTATAGGCGCAAGCAAGCACAATATGCCCAAATCAGACGACATTAACCTGCAAATCAGTGACGAATTCCTAGTATGGGCGGAAGAATTATGAAAGATCGTATCGGGAATGGATTGGAACAGTGCTACTCAACAGTCTTGAGCTCGAAGAGAACATTGTTCACATTCAGAATGACTTTAAACCGTCCGAAATCTCATTTAACTTCTCAAAGTGCCCCTATACTATCCTCTTAAAAAGCTTTCGAGCCCATACAAGGCAGAGCTAACGAGTCATCTATCCACCCCCAGCTCCTCTACCAATCTCCTATTGTACACCCTGCAATCTCAGTCTTCGACCTAATTTCGTACTGAAATAATCCACACTTGAGAAGAAAGAGTAAATGCTCCTGAAATAAAAGAGGCAGCCCGAAAAAGAGTACCGGAATCATGGAACGAAGTACTTCCAAATAAACATATGCGAAGATAGTCTTCTAGACGCGGACATACTCCTGGATCGATTTGTATTAGCCATGATGACAGAAGACAGTGCAATTATCGTAATCGGGAGCCACAGTGCCGAAATGAATCATCTGATGGTCCTCTAAACATCACCTCTTCATCCTCAATCCATACGATTACTACTTACCCTTCCAATTCCTCATAGATTTCAGATACAGACTTTTGAGTTCCCGCAACCATTCCTACAATCAACAGAATAACTGCGTGGCGAGAGCTATATGAAGAAAGATATACTTGAGTTCGAGTTGTAATTCAATCAAGCCATGAAGCTCATGAAGCCTCTCTAAGGCCTTCGTGCATCAGGCAAACTCTGGGCAAAACAATTGACGATCATCAGCGAATCGAGTTCAAGGTAGAATCTCTCTCCGGACCCTGACTTCTATGTACACTGAAACAAAACTGGTAAAATCTAAAGTTTCAGCAGAAGCTGTGCAGATGATCTGCTCAGGGCAAATGTTCGAGAATTTGCGAAAGTTACAAGTGCAACGAAGGAACGTTTCAAATTGGACTCAAACGAGCCCCTCTCATGCTCTTTCAGCGGTTCCCGGCTTAAGATCACCAACTATGGTACCATGAATCAAAACAAGAAAATTTACCTAAAATAACTAGAAGTACTTCCGATCAATACTAAATATACTGAATTTCGCTGGATGAGAATGCAGCTAGCTTAGCTCGACAACAGAAAGCCAGACTGTCTGTTCGAAATATTCCAACTTGCTCGAATAACCCAAGATCAATACATGAAAAAGCATGTTTCAACCATAAAGGTCTTGTTAAGGCCGTCAAGTATGGGATCGACAACCCCATAACTCTTCGTATCCTAAAAATATACTTGTTGACGGATCAACCCTATTTTTCCGACTACATTCCCAACAACTTCGACTTTTCGATCCATTTCGGCAACAATCATCGCCAGGCAGTAGCCACTAACTTGAAATACTACAAGTCCAAACTTGTTGTGCGATACTCGATCGCCGGAAAAGTAATCGCATTGAGTAACAGCAACAGCTCTAGCGGTGGGACTAAGCCGTCTGTACAAAAAGCACACATCATCGCAGATTTTCATGGAACGTAAATCTCTTTTTCATATAATCTACAAAAGCTTTCCCACATCTGAGAATGACTATTGTTGCCAATTGAGAAAACACGGAAGGAATAAACGAGAAATTAAATCTGAAATTGGGTTTGTATGAGGCGATCACAACATTGCGGAAGGATTAACAAAATTAATGGTGAAGAAAGCGTTATAATGCGTTATATACATAGGTGAATGCACGATTTATCTGAAAAATCGATACATCAACGAAAAATAAACTCTCCAGCAGCCACTGTAAGGCATAATTCTGGCGTAATTAATCGACGTACCCACGCAGAAGCGCGCCATCCTTCTTCCTAATTGCTAATTACAAGCCACTAGAGACGCAAATTCATTCATTAGTGCCGTTGAGAACTCATACGTTTAGGTGGACAATACAATCGGCACTGCTAGTCCAGAAATATACTCTTCTTTCTCGCAAGTGATATTTAAGACTTCTACATTACCACCACAACCTGCCACAACTTAAAATCATCGGTATATCGCTTAGAATTTTGGCAGCACCAATACAATTGGACAAATTAAAATCAACTTCAGGACTCAACAATGGAATAGTACAAGCAACCGATTAAAAGTGCATACGCCGTATCCTAAAAATTGCCAACACAATTTTGCTAACCGGCACCGTCTCCAGCGTATATAAACCTAAAGCACGACGAAAGCACGAAGTTGCAGCCGCAGCAATACTCTGGGGCACAGGTACCACCGCTTACGACTTCGGCTCTCCCGCCCAGTCCGGACTGCATCACCATCAATTGAAAGGTAGCTCAATCAACTCTTTCACCCTACGTGGTTCTTTTCTGAGAAAGCCTATGCTTCAACTCCGCACGTGAGAAGTATTTGTACGATTTCGAAAAGGTAATCATACAAAGTCTGACAGGTGCAAACAAAAAAGTCAATGAATCGATTTGTTACCGGTCTCCTACCGATTACGTCAACAGCAATCGGGTAGTGTTGCAGCTTCTCATCTTTCAAAAACCATTCTACAACTGCTTTGAACTTAAAAAACTATCGCCAAAAACTCGAAAAAAGAAAGCATGCGAATCATGTTAAAAGTACTAATCAGCCTTTACGCGATCCTTACTGCAGCTATCCCGCTTCTTCCCAGAATAATTTTCGGACTCCGAATGCACCCCTGTAGAATACACATCATCTAAAGGAATATGCTACGCATCCGACACTGCGCATAGCCTAAAATTTCTCCATGACGGCTTAACTCGGTACTCGGTTGTCTCATCGTACATAATATTCTTACTATTTTCTCCACTCTTGTCTACCAATACTGACTTCCAGCTTCTGAATTAAATGCATCTCCCCTCCGACCCTGTACTAGCACCGCGTTATTGCATTCCGAACGTCATTAATATGATTCATTACAGAAAAGATGATAAATGTAGTGTAGTGAACATAATCATAACTTTATGAGTTGATTGTTATAGATTTAGTTTGCTCCCAGTTTTCAAGAATCTTTAGTTTGCAATTATCTTAGATCCTTTCGGTCACCGTTATAATTTACGAACAATCCGAGTTAATATATAGCTGACCGACGAAAAGCACAAAAGGACACAACCCAGTCGGAATGAACGCTCTCGATCTGTAGAGGAACCAAATTTTCCAGGTCTACACAAGCGAACGCCGGACTTCCGCACCTGGCAATAGACGCTGTGTCGGAGGAAAACCTTACGGATTTGTTTTTCCGGTTCCAATTGATGGAGAATAGACAATCTTCTAGAAACCTCTTGCGTTGCTCATAATATCCAGCCTGGTTTCGACATACGCCTAATGACACTGTGTCTTTACCACCTACAGTCATCAGCTGGAGCTATAGATTATCGGCTTCAAACTTATCATCATCACTTTTTGTTGTTTTTGTCTTCGTGGCCTCCATTCGGCTATTACTGATCTACCACCGTGTGGTTTAACATCGATCACAAATCAGAACACCCGTAGGCTGTTTCAAATACCCACGGTACTACAAGACAATAATGATTTTTCATACGGCTACGCACATGACCCGCATCCCGCAACACATAAGCATTTAAACCATAGTCCTACTGTACAGCATTAGGAGAGAAGATCGATAACGTGAACTTCGATGAGGGAAATCAAGAATAGGCGGCTTAGGATGATGTGTCGATGATCGAGAAATCGATGGCCGACATAGTTTATATGTCGCTGGAAGGTATGATAGAAACACTAAACTGGTAACGGATAGTCGACAGTGTGAACCGGAACGACCTTTCTGGCAGGACGCCTGTGGCCCGGAAGGGGGGATAGGCCCTCCGACAGGAGCCCATTTTGGGGCGCCTACGGTGTAAGTAGAGCGTACAGAACTTTAAAAGTACAGATGGTGCACGTGGAAATCGTCTCTATTGGAAAACACAAAATTTCCCAGATTGAAGATAAATCATGGAAAGTTAAGGTTCAAGTACATCTGCAGGACACGGTTCGTTTCTTTCATTAAATGTAGAAATACAGGAAGAGGAAATTGAAAAGTAGAACATTGAAAGATACATAATGAGACGATTAAAAAGGGAAAAGAGGAACTGAATAAGATGAAGGGAGAGGGGAAAAATAGTGTTTCTCCCAGGCACTCCAAACACCATGAACTGATAAAGGCACGAAAGGGGACCGCAATCTCCTAACGATCGAGTACCACCACCACCGTATTTCAAATCCAGGAACCTTCACAGTTGAGATTAAGTATAGCTGGGCAAACAAGAGCGTTGAATCGACACACATTACGATTCTAAACCCATTCATCAATGCCCACGTGCATTAGAATTTGAGTTTCATATTCCATAAACTGCGCGAACAACGGAAGTCACAATTCCGCCAGACGGTCCTGCCCTAGAACAATTCGCACTTGGACCTAACACCGTACCTTCTCGCACAGAACGAAAGCTCTCGGAGACATGCATCAGGCTTCTTTTCCGCACCAACAAACGAATCCTACACATTGATTTACAGTTTCTGCCCGATACTCTGTGAAGTGCCGTGGGTGGCTGAAAAAGCCTACAGGCCTTCGGACTAGTGATGGAGGTTAAGCCACCCGGTGGGAGAGCAATATGAGCCGAAGAGCGACCAAAAAGACAAAACCAACCAAAAGTAATGGTGATAGGCCAAAATATGATAACCTATAGTTCTAGCTGCTGACTGTAGATGAACAAGACGTAGAGTCCTTAAGCGTACGTCGATGCAAGGTTGGGCTCGACGGAGCTGCTGCGAATACGTGTTTTGAAACGGATAAGATGTGGTTTCGTCGCTAGATCCGTGAGACCGGGATGTACCAATCTTTCCGAAATAGCTGGGTGATGCTGAACTGAGCGACCCAACGCGGTTTCATAGTGT
>JAAUYH010065353.1_pt1 | contig 24191 bp, 10 predicted proteins | sample 7278061 | NCBI WGS metagenome assembly JAAUYH01 (sample SAMN14350203, study PRJNA611818) | marine sediment metagenome | isolation source: surface marine sediment (0.6m) | place: French Polynesia: Moorea | collected 2018-08 | reverse complement strand
CGGTAGGATTCTCCCTATTTGTTGCCTGTCCCGGTTTCTTCGGTTTCTGGTCCCGGTTTCTGTTCGCTCCGGTCCTCGGCTCTGCTCGAAACTGTTGCTGAACTGCTGGGCAGCTGAGTCCGCTTCAATAATCCTGCAGTCCATGCCCGTATGGGAACAGCGCGTGAGGCGCGTGCTGATCCAAGGCCGAATACGGGACAGGCAACAAATTCCGGCCTTGCGATGGTCATGGGCTTGTTCATTGTGTCGGGTAAAGTCAGATTGCCCTGAACAACAGAGGGCAACAACGGAAAACCGCGATCAGCCCGGTAGGATTCTCCCTATTTGTTGCCTGTCCCGGTTTCTGTTGCCTGTCCCGGTTTCTGGTCCCGGTTTCTGTTCGCTCCGGTCCTCGGCTCTGCTCGAAACTGTTGCTGAACTGCTGGGCAGCTGAGACTGCTTCAATAATCCTGCAGTCCATGCCCGTATGGGAACAGCGCGTGAGGCGCGTGCTGATCCAGCGGCAGGTGTTCGAATTTTGCCGGCCAGGCGTAGGGTGACTTGCCGGTGGGCGTAAAGCCGTCGGTGCCGAACAGGAAATCGGCTACACCGGCGCCTTCCGAACCCGGCAGCCAGGCGGCGACAAAGGCATCGGAATGGGTCAAATCATCCTTGATCAGCAGCACCCGGCCTGAGATCAATACCACGATTACCTGCTTGTCCAGGGCCTTGCACTGGCGAATCAGGTCTTTATGGGAATCCCGCAACTCGAGCTGGTCGCTATCTCCTTTCATCTCCGCGTAGGGATCTTCACCGACGACTACCACGACCTTTTCGGCCGGCATGTCGGGATAGCAGCCCTCCGGTGCAAACTCGGTGTCGGGATTCACCGTCTTGACCCCGTCGTAAATGCTGGTGGCGCCCCGGTAATTCTCCCTGGTCCCCTGCCAGTTGATCGACCAGCCGCCACTCTGCAGTCCCGTGTTGTGACCATGTACTCCCACCACGGCCAGCCTGTCATCGGCCTTCAGTGGCAACGCCTGGTTGGCGCTTTTCAGCAGCACCAGTGATTCCCTGACCGCCTGGCGGGCCAGGGCCCGGTGAGCATCGGCACCCACCTGTTCCGACAGCTGCCGTTTTCCAAACGGATTACGGAACAGGCCCAGTGCAAATTTCAGCTTGAGGATACGGCGCACGGCATCATCGATGCGGCTTTGCGCGACCACCCCCTGTTCTACCGATGCCTTGAGTTCCGCCATGAATTGATAGTGATTGCCGGGTTGCATGGCCAGGTCGGCGCCGGCATTGATGACGGTATGGGGTTCGCCAAACCGAATGCCGCCGTTCCAGTCGGTCATGACCACCCCGTCAAAACCCAGTTCGTTCTTGAGCACATCGGTCACCAGGTATTTGTGCTGGTGCATGTTTATCTGGTTGACGGAATTGAAGCCCACCATGATGCTGGCGATGCCGTGCTGCACCGCGGCCTGGTAGGGGGGCAGATAATACTCCCGCAACAGCGCCTCGGAGACCGTGGCGTTACCGCCCTCGATGCCGCCGTCGGTCCCGCCATCGGCGATGTAGTGCTTGGCGGTGGCGGCCACCGTGGAGTCATCGGAAAGGTCATCACCCTGGTGGCCCCTGATGGAGGCAATCACCGCGGCGGTGGTCAGGTCCATGTCCTCGCTGAATCCCTCGTAAACCCGCCCCCAGTGTTCATGCTGCGGCATGGCAATACACGGTGAAAAGGTCCAGTTGAAACCGGTCCCGGCCACCTCGATGGCCGTGATTCGCGCCGCCTGCTCGATCAGGTCCAGGTTGCGGGTGGCGGCCATGCCAATGTTGTGCGGGAAGATCACCGCCCCTTCGAAGGTGTTCTGGCCGTGCACCGCGTCGACCCCGATCAACAGCGGTATGCCCAGGCGCGTCTGCATGGCCTGGCGCTGGAATTTGTCAAAGGTGTCGATCCAGTCCAAAGCCGTCGGCCCCGGGGTCGGTCCCTGGGTGTGGATAATGGAGCCGATCCGCCGGTCCCGGATGATTTCCGGAGAGACACTCCGTCTGTGCCAAACCGACTGGGTCATCTGGCCGATCTTCTCGTCCAGGCTCATCTCCGACATCAGCGCCTGGACCCTTGCGTCGTTGCTGGAGTAGCGGCACAGGTCAATCTGCCCGCTGCCCCAGTCGCACTGATACAGGTCAGTGCTGGTCGCCTGCGGGAGAGTGCTGCAGGCGGAAAGGGTGGCTGCGGCCAGCAGCCAAGCTGTTCGCTTCATCGGTTTCTCGTGGTGGCAGAATCCGGGAAGAGTAACCGAAGGCCACGAATGGCTCTAGCCGGGAATTACTTTATGTCACAGCAATGTTCTTTGTTGCCTGTCCCGGTTTCTACCGGTGGTGGCAGAATCCGGGAAGAGTAACCGAAGGCCACGAATGGCTCTAGCCGGGAATTACTTTATGTCACAGCAATGTCCTTTGTTGCCTGTCCCGGTTTCTGGTCCCGGTTTCTGCACTTTGTTGCCTGTCCCGGTTTCTGCTTATGTCCTTTGTTGCCTGTCCCGGTTTCTGCCGGTTTCTGCACCATTGCCGACCTGGCTGACGCTCCTTGCATTGGGTTGTTGCACCTGGGAGAGGCCATTCAGTACCGGCAGCTGGATCGGGGGCAGGGGGAGGGGGCTATACCCTGGCCCGGGTGCACGCCATTGACGCTCCTTGGCTCCACGGAGTATGGTTTTGCGCTGCTTTGCATTGTGGGGAATTCCATGCGCATCACTTTCGAGTTGAGCGACTCTGATCTGAAGCACTTTCGCGGCGTCATGAAGCACGCCATGGAGGCGCACAAGGGCACCGAGCCCAAGGCCATCATCAGCGCCGCCGAGGGTCTGCTGGCCGAAGTGAAAAAAGTCTCGGCGCCGGGATTCATCAAGTCCCGCCTGGCCAAACTGCGGGAGTTGATCGACATGCTCAACGACGAGGGCTGGGCGCTGCCCGAGACCGAGCGGGCGCGGGTGGTCAGTGCGCTGGCTTACTTCAGCGATCCGGAAGACCTGATTCCGGACGAGATTCCCGGGCTGGGATTCCTGGATGATGCCATCATGATCGAGCTGGTGGCGCGGGAGCTGAAACCTGAACTGGAAGCCTATGATGACTTCTGCCGGTACCGTTCGGCCGAGGTCAAAAGGCGTGGCCTCAAGGCTGAGGAACTGGTGCGGGAAGATTACTTCGTGAATCGCCGCAAGCAGTTGCACGCCCGCATCAAACGCCGCCGCCGGGCCGGCAAGAAACGTCGTGCAGGCGGTCGCGTCGGCTCCAACCTGAATCTGTTCGGCCGCTGACAGACCGGTTGAACGTGCTACTATTCGCGGCCCGAGGGAAGAAGACGGGATAATCGCGGCACGGGTTAGTTCCGCGATGATGTAAAACAACGCGGAGCACCAATCATGGCGAACCGCCGGAGGGGAAATCACATACGGCGCCCGGCGCTGAGACCGGCCGGCTGGCTGCTGGCCGCGGGCCTGCTGCTGTGCGCGCTGCCCGTGCTGTCCTTCGAAACCATCAACCGGATCAAGTCCGCCGGCGAGCTTCGCGTCGGCTTTCTGGAGCCAGTGACCCTGACCGGACTGGATGACCGCGAACTGGCTTTAGAGCTGGCTCAGCGTCTGGGCGTGACCGCCCGGACCGTTGGATTCAGCGGGTACGACGATTTGCTGGCGGCCCTCCGCGCCGGGACAATCGATCTGGTGGGGGAAACCCTTGCCCTGGATCGCAGGCAGTTTGCCGACCTGGCGCCCAGCCTGCCCATTCGTCACGCCGATCTGTGGCTGGTCAGCAGCCCCTTTGTAAATCCGGGTCCGGACGCCAGCCTGGCAGTTCAGTTCGGATCGGATGCCTGGCACCAGGCGCTGGGGCTGCGGGATCAGCAATTCAGCCTGAAAGTAGTGCCCGCGGACTGGAGCCGTGGCGAGCTGCTGCAGCGGGTGGCGGCCGGCCAGCTGGAGGCCAGCCTGGCCTACAGCCACGAGCTGGCGACCCTGGAGCTGCCCGGTCTGCGCCAGCGGCGGCAGCTGGATAATCACCTGGCCCTGGGCTGGATATTCCGCAGCCAGGATCGGGTGTTGGCCAAGCGGGTCAATGATTTCCTGCGGGAGCACGGGCTGACCCGGCGGGTCGTGTTTCAGGATCACGGCGACTGGTCGGACATCCGCAAACGCCGGCGCATCCGCATGGTCACCGTGTATCGTCCGGAGACCTATTTCGCCTGGTCAGGACAGCTGCTGGGGTTCGAGTACGAAATGGGCAAGGCGTTCGCCGAAGCCCATGGCCTGGAGCTGGAAGTCGTCATTGCCCGGGACGCCGCGGACATGGCGCAACGCCTGCGGGCCGGCGAGGCGGATTTCGCCGCAGGCTTTCTGCTCGAGTCCGGGCTGGCCCCGGACCTGGTAGCGGCGGAGCCGCACTTCCTGACCCGGGGCCGGCTGGTCAGCGCGGCCGGTCGCTTCAGCCGGGTTCAAGCCACGGACCTGCATGATCGCACCCTGCTGGTGGCGAGCACCAGCCCGCACCGTGGGGCGCTGGACCGCTGGCGCCAGGCCGGTATCGGTGTCCGGGTCAAGCTGGTGGACGGGCATGACGCGGAGATCCTGGACCTGCTGGCCCGGGGTGAGGCGGATTTCGCCCTGGTGGACGATCATCAGTATCTGCTGGAGTCCCTGTGGCGCAGCGATGTGAAGGGCTGGTTCCGCCTGGAGCAGCCATCGCCCCGGGTGTGGGCGGTGCGAGGCGAAAACCCTGAGCTGAAGCAGGTGCTGGACCAGCACTGGACCCGGGAGCGTGACCGCTGGCGTGCGCGCTCCGTTCGCAGTAAATATTTTGCCGTGGAGCAGGTCCACGAGCCCCTGAAGCAGGCGGTGGAGGCGTTTGTCCGACACGGCAGTTTCTCCCCTTATGACGATCTGATCCGCCGTTACGCCGCCTACTACGCCTTCGACTGGCGGTTGATCATGGCGGTGGTTTTTCAGGAGAGCCGCTTCGACCCCCGGGCCGTATCACGCTCCGGCGCCCGGGGATTGATGCAGGTCCAGGACGTGGCGTCGCGCCAGGTGGGCATCACCGACCTGTTCAATCCCCAGTCCGGCATCCACGCCGGGGTCAAATACCTGGACTGGGCCCGGGCCCAGTTCGAGGCCGATCTGGACGTGCGCGACCGCACCTGGTTTTCCCTGGCCGCGTACAACGGTGGGCTGACCCACGTCAAAGCGGCACGAGCACTGGCGCGGCGCCAGGGACTGAATGACCGGCTGTGGTTCGGCCACGTGGAAAAGGCCATGGCCCTGGTGGCTTCGCCGGAGCATGACCCGGACGGGCGCTACCAGGCGCTGGATGCCGACCAGGTCATTAATTATGTCAGCCGCATTCGTGACTACTTCGAGATGTATGTCCGGGTCACTGCGGTGCCGGTGTTGGACGAAAACCCGGGGAATCGCGCTGTGGCTGCGTCGGCGGTTGCCCCATCACCGAAAGCCTCGACAGCGGCGCTGGCCACCCCTCGCCGCTAGCGCCCTTCCGCAGGCGCCGGCCATCCCGTGGCGCCTGATTTCCACCGCTTCCTTGACCTCGTCCACCAGTGTCCTAGTCTGGTGTAAGGGGGTTTCCAACCGGTTTGCGCAGGACACTGCCTTCCGCAGGGTGTTGTGGTCACATCAATTTGACCACTATGTCCACTTCCGCAGCCGCTTTGCGCGATGAGACGTAAAGGGACTATGCAAACAGCTCATGGGTAATATTCCAAAGTCACGATTTCATGACGATTTTTCCGACGCCGGATCACACCGGAAAGACACAAGTGTCTTGCGCTGTCCGACGTTTCTGGCGGTCACATTTCTGCTGCTGTGGGTCGCCCCGGCACTGCAGGCCAGTGCCCAGACCATTACCCTGGGCGAGACCGTGTCGGGCTCCATCACGGCCGGGCAGGAACAGCTCTACGTGCTGGAAAATCTGCCCGTGGGCCAGCGGATATACATTGATCGAACCGCTGCCACCAACGCGAACCAGCTCAACTGGTTACTGGAGGATCGCTTCGGTCGGGTGTTGGCGGAGAATCTCACCGCGCTGAACGATCTCGGGACCGTGACGCTCATGGGAGGCGACTACACGCTGACGATTCGCGGCGAGTCGCCAACGGCCACGGGCGACTTCACCTTTGTTGCCGTGGATGTGGTCGACAGCGAGGGCACCCTGGCTCTGGACGTTACCGCGAATGGCAGCATCGGCGTCATTGGCGCTACCCAGGGCTTTGACCTGCCGCTGACCGGCGGCGGGCCGGTGCGGCTGTTTTTCAGTGGCGTGTCATCCAACCAGCTCAGCTACCGCCTTACCGACGCCCTGGGCAACCTGCGCCAGGACTGGACCACCTCGGGGCCTGCGGCCAGCCCGACCTGGCACCTGCTGGACGGTGCGAATCGGATCGAGGTGCGTGGGCGTAACGGCTTCACCGGATCCTTCAACCTGCAGGTCCGGCGGGAAGTCGAAGCGGCCCCGGCGCCGCTGATCCTCGGCGGCTCGGCCGGCTACGACAGCACTGACGTGTCCGAGACTGACGTGCTCAGTATCAGCCTGGCCAGCGCTACCCGGGTGTCCCTGGACTATGACTACACCCACGCCAACAATGCCGGCGAATGGCGCCTGGAGCGCAGCGACGGGGCGTTGATACGCGACTGGACCGGTACCATGAACGCTGCGGCGGAGGGTCTGGCGCTGGCGGCCGGCAACTACATGCTGAAGATTCGGAGTAGCGGGGCCACGCCGGTCTCCGGCACGGTGTCCCTGCTGGAAGTCATTGACGGCAACAGCGTGCTGGCGCCGGATCAACTGGCGACCGCCACCATTACGGTTCCCGGCCAGGTTCAGCGATTCCAGTTGGCCGGCGTACCGGCCGGCGTCTATCTGCTGGATCAGCTGGCGACGGACAACAATTCCCGCCTCAACTGGCAGATCGAAGATGCCCTCGGTCGGGCCGTGCTGCGACGCACCGCCAGCGTATCCGACGTCGAGGACATCAGTCTTCTCGGCGGTGACTATACCCTGACCGTCCTCGGCGAAGGTGCGGCCACCGGATCCGTGGACTTCATACTGGTCACGGGCACGGCGGTGGATACGGCCGTCAGCCTGGGCGACACCATCGTCGAATCCATCAGCCAGGCCGGGGAAGTGAGGCGTTATACCTTCACTGCGCCGGCCAACCGGGAGCTGTCTATCGATCGCCTGTCCAGCTCCAATGCCGGCGGCCTCAACCTGTCCCTGGTGGATGCGGCCGGGCGCGAACTGGTCAGCCGTACTACCACCTTGCCGACATCGACCGCAGTTTCACTGGCCGGCGGCGATTACCTGCTGACTGTTCGCGGCGAGGGCGGTGCCACGGGTGATTACACGCTGGAACTGGTGAACGTCGGTCCGACCGGCTTTACGCCGTCGGGTACCGCACTGGCCCTGGATACACCGGCGACGGCAACCATCGACACATCCGCAGCCCAGCGCTGGCAGATCACCCTGGCCGCCACCACGGAGGTCTATTTCCAGCTCGTCGACGGGCTGAGCAATCTGACCTGGTCCGTCTTCGATCCCTCGGGTGAGCCGGTGTTCGAGGGCCGGCGGGCGCGCTTCCCCGGCACGGACGACCGCGGACCCTTCGTGCTGGCCGCCGGTGTGTATACAGTGGAGCTGGAACTGGGCAGCGGCTCGCCGGCCGATTACGAGTTCCAGGCGGTGACCGTCAGTGAACCCGAGACCGCCATCGCCGCCGATACGACCATCAACGGTGCCATCGCCGGTCCGGGATCGCGGCAGGCCTACCTTTTCACGGTGGCCGCAGACACGGACTACTACCTGGAAATTCTTGCCGGAGCCTCGGCCCTGCGCTGGTCTTTCGAGGACAGTGCGGGCCAGCCCGTGTTTCCCGACTCTCCGGCGCGTTTTGCCAATGACAGCCAGGGACCCTTCCCGCTGGCCGCGGGAGATTATCGTCTGCTGTTCGACCCGTCCGGCGGGGGCACGCCCACCTTCGACTTCATCGTCCACGCTGTCGTCGATACCTCGGAGCCGCTGGTCCTGGATGCGGTACCCGTCACCGTCAGCGCAGCAATGGACATGCCCGGACAGCAGCGCGAATACGTCCTCACCGTCGAGCCCGGCGCCGAGCAGATTTTTGTCGAAGTCGTGTCGGGCAACCTCAATCTTGACCTGACGCTGATCGACCCGGCGGGTCGCCTGCTGCTGGACAATGTGCGCCTGGGCATAGCGGGGACCGATGACCAGGGGCCGCTGGTCACCCCGCCCGGCACCTACCTGCTGCAGGTGACCACGGGCAATCCCACCACCAGCGCATTCGAGTTCATCCTGCACCCGGTCTCCGCACCCACCGATATGGCAACGGCACTGGATCAGACCGAGACCTTGTCCGGGGTCGGGGCTGGCAGTCAGGCGCGCTACCTGCTGAACCTGGCTGATCCCTCGACCCGGGTGTTTTTCGACAGCGACGTGACGGGCAACGCCCGTGCCACGCTGACCCATCTGCAGACGGGATGGAGTCCCTTTGCTGACGCTTCTCTGTCCAATCCTGTGACGGCTGATCGCGGACCCTATTCGCTGCCGCCCGGGGACTATGCCCTGGCGGTGAATGCCCTTCCCAATTCCGGATCGCCGAGCTGGCAGCTGCGCAGCGTGGTCGACGCCAACGCCGGCGCGCTGACCATCGACCAGGTGGTGGACGCTGAAATGCCCAGCGTTGGATCGCGGCTCAGCTATACCGTAACACCAGAGACAGACGGTCAGTCGCTGCTGTTCGATGTGATGACCCAGGCGTCAAACAACACCTGGACCCTGACCGATCCGGTCGGCACCCCGGTATTCGGACCGGTCAACGCGTCCAGTTTCAGCTCCCATGACCGCGGTCCCTTTGCGTTGGCCGACGGCAGCTATGAGCTCGTTTTTTCAAATTCCAGTGACGACGCGCCGTCGTGGCTGTTCCGCGTTGCTGACGCCAGCGCGACCATTGAAGTCCCCGAAGGTTGCGCCGCCTGCAGCGCGCTGGACGTCGTTTTTACTTTCGATACCTCGCCTTCCATGACTCCCGTCAACCAGACCATGTGCAACCTCGCCGGTGACCTGATCCAGGCGTTGGCCGACGACGGCATCCCGGTCTCGGCGAACTATTGGGGAATTACCCAGACCGGCAGCGCGAGCTGCCTGACCAGCAACGTCCAGGAGGAGCTGGGCGCCACCGTTCCAGGGTCCCCGCCGCCGTGGATGACTGCCCTCGATCAGTGCACCGACGGCGGCAACGGCACGCTGGAGAACTGGGCGCCTGCTGCCGCGGTGGTGGCGGACGGCTACCCCTGGGACAGCGACGCGGTACGACTGTTGATACCGGTTGCCGACGAAGGTTCTTACTGCGGCAACCCGGTCAACGACTTCGATATCGATAGTGTTTATTACGCCCGGGACGTTGCCATTCAAAATAGCGTGGTCATCTCGCCGTTGTTTCCCGACATCGCGTCCGATCCGGTTCGGGCCCTGGCGGGGCTGATCACCACCGGCACCGGCGGCGTGGCCACCATCGCCGATTTTGACCCGGCCCAGCTGCTGCCGGTGGCGCGCTCCATCGCCATCGCCGCCTGCGGCACCCAGCAGGACATTGCTTTGCCCCAGTTCACGGAGCTTTCGCCGCGGCCCGGAACGCTGCTGCCGTCGGGGGTTCCCCTGGTGATCAGCGGCCGGGTGATCCCGGTAAACCAGCTCCGACCCGTGCTGGAGATCGAGGTCAACGGCCAGCCTGCTTCCGTGCTGGACGACAGCGGCTCGTTCTTCGCCACCATCGAGCTCGTGCCCGGTCCCAACCAGGTGACCATCTCGGCAGTGGAGGCCTGCGGCCCCACCGTGCTCGAGCTGGAGCTGACGGGTGCGGGTGACGAGTCCGATCCCTGGTCCGGCTTTGCCGAACTCACCAACGTGCTGCAGGGGCGCTTTTCAGGAACCACCTTCGATACGGGCTCTGACCGCCTGCTGGTTGACGTGGTAGCGGACAATCCGGGGGCGGAACTGCGCGGCCCCATCATGATGGCCGTGGGCGTGGACCTGCATCCCGGCGTTGAGCTCCTCAATGCCGACGGCGAGACCCCAAACGGTGAGCCCTACGTGGTGCTGGTTCCCGAAGGTGGGGTGCTGCCCGCCGGCGGCCAGTCGCCGCTGCGCGAACTGGCCTTTTCCAACCCCGGCCGCGAGAGCATCGACTTCCAGCCGCGCTGGCTGGCGCCGGCCAACCAGCCGCCATACTTCGCGTCGATACCCACCACCCGTGCCACGGTGAGCCGCCCCTGGAGCTACACACCCATTGCAGAGGACGGCAATGGCGATGCGGTGACCTATTCGCTGCTGGTCGCGCCCAGCGGCATGTCGCTGGCCGGCAATGTTCTGTCCTGGACCCCGGCCACGGCGGGCACCTACGATGTGGTACTGCGCGCAGCTGACGGGCGCGGCGGTTCGAGCCGACAGAGCTTCTCGGTCAACGTGGTCGACCCAGGCTTTAATGCGCCGCCGGTGTTTACCAGCGTGCCGGTCACCCAGGCGCCCATTGGCGCTGACTATGAGTACCAGGCCGGGGCCACGGATCCCGACGGCGACAGCGTCGCCTTCGCACTGCTGAGTGCGCCTTCTGGTATGACCGTGGAATCCGGGACCGGACTGGTGAGCTGGGACAATGCTGCTCCGGGCCAGCACAACGTGATCGTGGAAGCCGATGACGGCCAGGGCGGTCAGGCCACCCAGAACTTCACCCTGTTCGTCGGCGAACCGGCCACAACGCCGCCTGCGCCGGCCTTCGTCAGCACGCCGGTGGCCTTCGCCGCCGTTGACACGCAATACCGGTACCGCTACCGCCTGAGCCCGGAACAGCAGCCGCCGCCAACGGTCACGCTGCCCCAGGGCCCTGCCGGGATGGTGCTGGATACCGTCGAACAAACCCTGACCTGGACGCCAACCGGGGCCGACCTGGGCCCCCACGTGGTTGAGATTGTCGCCACCGATGGCGCCGGCCAGCAGGCCCTGCAGCGCTATACCCTGACTGTGCTCGACAACCTGCCCAACCAGGCGCCCTATTTCACCAGCACGCCGGACTCGACTGCTCTGGTCGGTTCCGCCTTCAGCTACCCCTCATCAGCCGTGGATCCGGAATTCGAGGACCTCACCTTCAGCCTGGTGCAGGCGCCGGCCGATATGGTGGTCGATGGCCAGACCGGCCTGGTGAGCTGGACGCCGCCGGGCGGTACGCCGGCCACGGTGACCGTGGTGCTGGCCGCCACCGATCCCCAGGGCCTGGCGGCCGTGCAGGAGTTCGAGCTGTACGTGCGCGCCGACAACACGGCGCCCGTGGTCACCAGCACGCCGCCAGCGGCGGCCGTCATCGGCAGCACCTACACCCACCTGTTCATCGCCAGCGACCCCGACGGTGATCCGCTGACATTCAACCTGGTCCAGGGCCCGTCGGGCATGAACCTGGACGCCGAGGCGGGTTGGCTGTCCTGGTCCACCGATGGATCGTCCCCCGGTGTGGTGAGTTTCGAAATCGCCGTGGACGACGGCTGGGGCGGACTCTTCCAGCAGTCCTACGACGTCACCCTGGTTGAAGACGCGACCCCGCCCGGCCTGGCCATCGTCATCGAGCGCCAGCCCGCCTGTGCCGGCGAGGTGGTGAATGTGTGCCTGCAGGCCAGCGACAACGTCGGACTGGCCAGCCGCGGCCTCCAGTTCGATGGCGTACCCCAGGCCCTGGTGGCCGACTGCGTGAGCTGGACCCCGGCCGATCCGGGCACCGTGGTGGCGCTGGCCACCGCCACCGACGTCAGCGGGCTGACCAGCAACGAGACGCGCAATCTCCAGGTGGCCGACTGCAACGACGAGCAGCGGCCGGTGGCGTTTCCCATCTCACCCCTGCCCGACGATCTGCTGACTGAGCTCACCCCTCTGGTGGCGACCATCGACGACAACACACCCCAGGCCCTGACCTGGACCGTGTCGCTGCGCTCCGACCAGGAGGGTGCCGCGCCCCAGGAAATCGCAAATGGCACCGGCCCGGTGAACGCGGCCGAGGTGGCCATGATTGACGCGACCCTGCTGCCCGAGGGTGCCTACATCATCAGCATCCTCGGCAGCGACGGCGTTCAGACCGGTGGCTCCGAGTATCGAATCAACGTGGGCAGCGGCTTCAAGCCGGGACGGCTGAAACTTGCGGTCAACGACGTGTTGCTGCCGCTGGCGGGTATTCCGCTGTCCATCGGGCGGACCTATGACAGCCTCGAAGCGGGCGTGTATGGCTCGTCGGAAAGCGACTTCGGTCCGGGCTGGGGCCTGCTGCTCGGCGGCAGCGTGACGGATTCGGCCCGCGAGTCCACCCAACCCAATTCGCCGGTGGCGCCCCTGCTGGCTGAGCCGTACAGCCTGGCTACCCGGGTCGACGTCCTCAAGCCGAACGGCCAGCGCGTGGGCTTCACCTTCGCGCCAACGCCGAAAGCCTTCCCGGCCGCGTTCCAGTTCGACGTGGCGTTTGAGCCCGACCCCGGCGTCACCGACAAGCTGCGCGCCGTGGATGGTCCAGATACCGTTTTCGCCCTGGGTGCCGGTTTTGCCGACTACATCATCCCCTACAACCCCTCGCGCTTCGAACTGGAGACGCTGGAGGGTGTGGTTTACGTGTTCACCGAGAGCGACGGGCTGGTCCAGATCCGTGATGCCCTGGGCGGCGTACTCGACGTCTCCGCTGACGGTATCGTGAGTTCCCGTGGTCCGACCATCGATTACCAGCGCGACGCCCAGGGCCGAATCACCGACATCCTGGTACCCCCGGCATCGCCGGGCGCTGAGCGCGGCCGCATCAGCTACGGCTACGATACCCAGGGCAACCTGGTCAGCGTCACTGACCTGGCCGGGGGGGTCAGCACCTATGAGTATGGCGACCCCGAATTCCCCCATCACCTCACCGCGTCCATCGACCAACGGGGCGTTGCAGCGTCGCGACAGGTGTTTGACGACGACGGCCGCCTGATTGCCCAGTGCCCGCCGGAGGGTGACCTGGCCACCCTGGACGGTTGCAACGAGGTCTCTTACGACGTTGCCGGGCGCAGCGAAACGCTGTTCGACACCCGGGGGTTCCGCAGCGAGCTGTTCTACGACGAGGATGGCCTGCTGAGCATCCGGCAGGACTTCATTGACGCCAGCCAGTTCGTGGAGCAGCGCTGGATGTATGACGATGCGGGACGTGTGATTGAATACATCGATCGGGCGGGCCTGAGTACCCTCAGCACCTATGACGAGGCAGGCAACGAGCTGACCCGGACCCTGCCTGGCGGGCGCACGTTCACCTGGACCTACGGTGAATGCGGCGACAAGTGGCTCACTGCTACCGATCCCCTGGGCAACACTCAGCAACAGGATTTCGACGAGGACTGCTTCCTGGTTTCCGAGACGGACGCTCTGGGCGGTGTCACCTCGTACGTCAATAATGTCGCTGGCCTGCCGACATCCCGCACCGACCCGGCCGGCCAGACCTGGGGTTTCACCTATAACTCCCTGGGCCAGGTCGAGACCAGGACCGACCCCAGTGGCGAGACGATTACTTCCAGCTACGATGGTCTAGGTCGCCTGCTCAGCCAGATCGACCGTAACGGCCAGGAGCGGCGCTTTACCTACGACGACGCCGGACAGCGCCTGTCCGAGTCCTGGACCGGCACCGGGCAGTCCCTGAACTGGACCTACAATGAGGCCGGACTGGTGACCCGCGAAGCTGGGCCTGATGGATCCCTGGACATCGAATACTTCCCCACCGGGCGTATCCGCAACCTGACCCACGCCAACCCTGGCGCACCGGGCTGGCAGATGGACTATGTCCACGACGGTAACGGCAATGTCTCCCAGGTCACCGACTCGGGTGGTGCCGTGACGCGCTACGAGTATGACGGCCTGGACCGGATGATCGCCGTAGAACAGACCGGCACCGGCGTTTTGGACAAGCGCGTGGAGTTCGACTACAACGACGCCGGACTGCTGATCACCGTACGCCGCTTCGGTGACTTGGCGGGTACCGTACCGGGCCCGATCACGGACATTGAGTACGCCTGCGAGAGTTGCGCCAGCGAGCCGACCCGCATCGAGCACCGGCGCTCTGGTGGCTCAACCATCCATGAACTGGTCTACACCCGTAATGCGGTGGGTCAGATCACCCGGCTGGTTGACGCTGAGGGCACCCACGACTTCATTTACGATGGCCGCGGGTGGCTGATCAACGTGACCCACCCCGCCATTCCAGGTCTGAACAGCGGGCCCATCAGCTACGACGGCATGGGCAACTGGCTGACGCTGCCGGGTCGGCCTGGACCGGCGTCCCTGTCCTACGCGGCGGGCCAGGGGGGGCATCGCCTGCTGTCTGACGGTGCGGCGACCTATGTCTACGACGACGAGGGGAACGTGGTCGAACGGACGGAAACGGCCAGCGGCGATTCGCTCAGTCTCAGCTACGACCCGGACGGACGCGTGGTGCAGGCGACCCTGCGGGATGACCAGGACGCAGTCATTTCCGACGCCAGCCTGGGCTACACGCCGTTTGGGGCGCGCACCCTGACGGAAGTTGATGGGCAGCGCCGCCACTTTGTCTACGATGGGGTCAACGTGGCCGCCGCCCTGGACGATACGGGACAGGTGCTGTGGCGGCGCCTGCACACCCGCGCCATCGACCGGCCTCTGGCGGTGGATGACGGCAGCACCGTCCAATGGCTGCTGAGCGACCACAACGGCAGCATCCGGGACGTGGTGGACACGGCCGGGCAGAGCCTTGCGCACTTTGCCTACACGGCATTCGGTGAGCAGGTGATCGGGCCGGATCCGTCGCTGGACGATGCGGTGCGCTATACCGGACGGGAGTTCGACCTGCCCGGCGGTCTCGGATACTACCGGGCGCGCCTGTATGACCCCGCAATGGCACGCTTCGTTTCCGAGGATCCGGTGGAGCCCTGGCACTACCGCTACGCCGAGAACGATCCGCTGCGCTACAGCGACCCAACCGGTGAAACGGCGACGCTGGAGCTCATCGGCGTGCTCTGCACCTCGGCCGCCTCGATCAGCATCGCAAAGGGCTTTGGACAGGTTGTCCAGGAGGCGCTCAAGCAGGCCGCCGGCGGTCTGCAGGGCCAGCCCGGAAACGTTGATGCGATCCTGGAAAAACTGAGTGACACCGGGAATCCGAAAAACCTGCTGCCATGCGGCTTTGGCGAGCTGCTGCCCTGACGTGAGAGGAGCAAGAACAGTGAATCATCACATCAGAACAAGCACGGTCAGGGGTTCAGCAACAGTGGCCATGCTGCTGTCTGCGCTAATCATCGGACCGCAGGCCTTCGCCGGCGACACCGAGATCGTGGACGTGCCCCTGCCCAACGGTGACTTCAGCAACGGGCTCACGGATTGGACCGTTGAGTCATCGCCAGCCGGGGCGTCGCCTCCGGGTGCCGTGAACATCGTCGGCGGCGCAGCCCAGATCTCCAAGGGTGCCGCCTTCAGCACGTCTCTCGGGCAAAGCTTTGCGGCGCCGGACGGATTGCTGGCCCTGCGCCTGCGCATCGTTGACATGCCGCAATTCGGATCCAGCGGCGCTTTCATCCCCGAAGCCTTCGACGTCAACCTCACGGGTACCAACGGCTTCAGCCGCGTCGCCACATTCAGTCCGGTGGCCAGTGCCGCGGCCAACGCCGCGGCGGTGCCAACGGGATTCAACCTCGGCCAGGACGTGACCCTGGTGGGCGACGTGCTGCGTCTCCCGGTGGCCGACGCCGCCGTGGGTGAGATATTGGACCTTTCGGTCACGCTGGTCGGCGCCTCGGGCGACACGGTGGCCACGGTGACCATCGATGACGTGGTGCTGGAGGTGGAACAGCTGATCATTCCCATCGACGAAAACCTCGGGGACTGCGTGATCTTCAGAGACAGCTTCGACATCCGCACCGAGGTCGGCGTACGCCGGTTCGCCAACTGCGCCCTTGGGCAGGTCGGTGATACCGGTATTACGGCCTGCGCCGGCGGTGACGGGACTTGCCCGGCATCCGGCCTTCCCGGCCAGGACGCAGACCTTGGCAGGGACGCACTGGCCCGCGACGGCGTCTTGCTCAAGCTGGGTGACGGCCCGGCGGGCTTCGACTACACCAAGCTCGATGAAAACGGCGATGACCTGCCGGATGACGCCCAGAGCTGGACCTGTGTGCGCGACAATTTCACTGGCCTGGTCTGGGAGGTCAAGGTGGACAACCCGACTGACGTCAGCCACCACGAACATACCTTCACCTGGTACGAGCCTGACATGTCCAGGGACGGCGGCCAGCCCGGCGTTATCGATGGCGGCAGCTGCAGCGCCGGCTCTTGCGATACGGCTGGACTGGTTTTTGCGCTCAACGATGCCGTCTTCTGCGGCGCCCGAAGCTGGCGTACGCCGACCCGTGAGGAACTGCTTGGACTGGTCCACGCCGGACGCAGTAACCCGGCACTGCCAACCGAAGTGTTCCCGCTGGGGCAGGGCAGCTACTGGAGCGGGACGCCGTCAAGCGGAGACGCTGCAGCCGCATGGCGGATCGAATTCGTTGACGGCCGCCTCGAGCTCAGCCCCAAGGCGACACCACTGAAAGTACGCCTGGTACGGGAGGCCGGCCGATGAATACTGCATACGCAAAAATTCTCACGGCGGGATCGCTGGTGATTTCCGCCCTGTTGCCGGGCGTGACACAAGCCCAGTGCGCGAGCGGCGGTGGCAACCCATCGGTCCCGCTCAGCACGCCGTCCGGGGACTTCGTCGCGACCAGCGACGGGACGGTGCTGCACAAGCCCAGCGGCCTGGTCTGGCAGCGCTGCGTTCTGGGCGAAACCTGGAACGGAAGCAGCTGTGACGGTTCCCCCCAGCAGCTTTCATGGGCCGAGGCGCTGGCGGCGGCGGACGGGCACGTCCAGGATGGAGAGGAGGATTGGCGCTTGCCAAACCGCATCGAGCTTGGCGCTATCGTCGAGGATCGCTGTGAGCTGCCGGCCATCAACGACACGATATTCCCCGGTGCGCCGGGGGGCAGTCACTGGAGTTCCTCGCCCTTCGCCAGCGGTACCGACGAGGCCTGGATCGTGGATTTCGACAGCGGCGGCGTGGTGCCCGCCACAACTGAGACCCTGTTGCCGGTGCGTCTCGTGCGCGGCGGGCGGTCCATCACGCCCTGATCCGATGTTCTGAAGCCCGGCTGTCGGTACGGCAACTCAAACGCTATAGCGTCACCCGGTCCCGCGCTCCACGATGGCCGCCACGCCCATACCGCCGGCAGTGCAGACGGAGATCAGTGCCCTGCCCTCTCCCTTTTCCGCCAGCAGCTTGGCGGCCACGGGCAGGATACGGGTGCCGGTAGCGGCGAAGGGGTGGCCGGCGGCCAGGCTGGATCCTTTTACGTTGAGCTTGTCGCGGTCGATGGATCCCAGCGCTTTCTTCAATCCAAGCTTGTCCTTGCAGTAGTCCTTTGACTCCCAGGCGGCCAGGGTGCACAGGACCTGGGCAGCGAAGGCCTCGTGGATTTCGAAGAAGTCAAAATCATCGAAGGTCAGGCCGGTGTCCTGCAGCAACCTGGCAACCGCCAGCGTGGGTGCGATCAGCAGCCCTTCACCCGCAACGAAATCCACCGCGGCGGCTCGGGAATGGGTCAGGTAGGCCAGCGGTTCATGGCCATTTTCTTTGGCCCAGGCATCGCTGGACAGCAGCGCACAGCTGGCGCCGTCAGTGAGCGAAGTGGAGTTGCCGGCGGTCAGCGTGCCTTTCCCGGACCGCTTGTCGAATGCCGGCTTCAGGGTGGCCAGTTTTTCCAGGGTGGTGTCCGGACGCAGGATGCCGTCGCGCTCCAGGCCGCGGAATGGGACCACCAGGTCTTCCATGAAGCCTTCGTCGTATGCCTGGGCCAGTTTCTGGTGGCTGTCGAAGGCCATCTGGTCCTGGTCTTCCCTGGCGATGCCCCATTCCTGGGCCATCAGCTCGCAGTGGTCACCCATGGATTTGCCGGTGCGTGGCTCCTGCACCCCGGGCAGCGCCGGAGCCAGTTCAGACGGCCGGAATCCCTTCCAGGCCTTCAGGCGGTCGCCGGCGGAGCGGGAGCGTGCTGTCTCCAGCAGGCGACCGGCGAACTCGTCCTTGAACACGATGGGCACATCGGACGTGGTGTCCGAGCCGCCGCCGATTCCCACCTGGATCTGCCCCAGGGCGATCTTGTTGCCGACGTCGATGGAGGCGTCCAGGCTGGTGGCGCAGGCGCGCTGCATGGTGAGACCCGGGGTCCGGGCGGACAGCCCGGATGACAAGGTAATCTCGCGGGCCAGGTTCCAGTCCCGGGAGTGTTTGATCACCGCACCGTAGGCCACTTCGCCCAGGACCTGGTCGTGCAGGGAAAACTTTTCCACCAGGGAACCCAGGGTCTTGATGCCCATCTCCCGGTTGCCAATGTCCATGTAGGCGGTGTTGTTGCGGCAGAAAGGAATGCGTGCGCCACCAAGAATGGCAACGGGGGTCAGCTCACGGGGTGTCATGGCAATGTCCTGTTAGGTGAGCCTGAACATTTCACGAGTTTCGCTAAACAAATGTCTGGTGTCATGTTTCAGGCGTTTGGCAAAGTCATTCGGTTGGTCGGGTAATGTTGCATTGTACTGCTGCCGGACCGGCGCTGGATTGTAAAGTACATCCAAGCCGATCCTGCTTTCGCCATAGCGGTGCCATGCTTCAAGCACGATCAGCCTGCCAGTGCTCGTGAAATCTACCGACGATCCGGCAACTCATGAAAAGATCAGGCTCAAGCGTAGCCGCTCCCGCAGCCCCTCTCAAGACCGTAAATTCCCCGATTCCAGGCGCTCAACCCGCGGGTTCGGCGGGCTGCCCCGGATCGGCCAGTATTTCCTCCAGGGCGCTTCTCAACCGGTCAAAATCCTGCCCCGGCGGCAGCTGCAAAAGCACCTCCCGCGCGAGGCGGGTCGACCGCTCCCGGTCACCGGCCTGGGCCAGGGCCCGGGCCTGGAAAAACAGGCTTTCCAGACGTGGAAATTCGGAGTCGTTGTTGACGGCGAATACCTCTGCCGCCTGCTGAAACTGGCCGGCTGCCGCCAGGGCCTGGCCGGATCCGGCCTGGGCGTGGCCCAGTTCCACCAGGGTTTCGGCAATGTAGGGGTGGTCGGCGGGAACGGCATCGCGGTAAATCGACAGCGATTCGGCAAACGCCTGTTCTGCCTCGGCCCAGCGCTGCTGATCCATCAACAGGTGGCCGCGTCCGTACAGCACGTCAGCCACCCGGGTGTGGCGCGGACCGATGGCCCTGCGGGTCCCGTCCAGAGCCTGCACAAAAAGTTGATCGGCGGCCTCCAGCCGGCCCAGGTCGTGCATCAGGTTGGCCAGGTTGCTGGTGGAGTTGATGGTGCTCGGGTGCCCGGACCCCAGCTCCCTCATCCGGATGTCCAGCGAACGCTGAAGCAGCGGCAAAGCCTTGTCGAGGTCTCCGGGCTGCTTGCGGGCGACGTAAAAGGCGCCGAGGTTGTTGTAGTTCTGGGCGGCTTCCAGGGAATCAGCCCCGAACCGCTGGATATTGATATTCATGGCCCGGTGGTCCAGGGCCAGGCTTTCCTCCTCGTGCTCCGGCGAGTCCAGGTGGTAAAGCACCACGGCGAGATTGTTGACGCTGGTGGAGACCAGCGGGTGGGTCTCCGGATAAAGCCGTTCGCGCATGGCCAGGCACTCCCGGAAGAGCTGCTCAGCCTGCTCAAAGCGGCCCTGGTTCTGACGCAGCGTGGCCAGGGTGTCCAGGCTTTTGGCCACGTCTTCGTGGGGGCGGCCCTGGTACAGTTCCCGGCTGATGGCCAGGGCCTCCTCGGCATAGGGCTCAGCTTCTTCCAGCAGGCTGAGATTACTCAGCAGATTCGCAAACAGGTTGTATAAGGTAGCCTTCAGGGCAGGCTGGCCGTCCAGCTGTGGACCCAGTTCACCGGCCCGCCCGGTCAGAAACTCCCGCAGGGTGATGTCGTCCCGCCGATTCTCGGATTCGGCGAAGGGGTCTGAGTCGAACAGGTCAACCAGCACCTCGGTGACCTGCTCCGCCCGATCCCGTTCGGCCCGGGCCACGTCCCGCTCCCGGGCAGCCTCGCGCGCCTGCCAGGCAGCCATGGTCCCGCCGCTGATGATGGCCACGACGGCCAGCACAGACAGCGGCGCGGCTACCGGATTCCTGCGCAGCACCCGACCGGCCCGGTCCAGCAGTCCCGGCCTGCGGGCGCTGATACTGCGGTGGCTGCGGTAGCGCTGCAGGTCCGATGCCAGGGCCGCGGCGCTGGGATACCGGCGGGACGGCTCTTTGTCCAGGGCCTTGAGACAGATCGCCTGCAGATCGGCTGGTATGGCGTCGTTGAGGTCGCTGCGCTGGGGCGGGCGCGCTTCCTGGTGGACAATCTGTTCGCTCAATTCGTAGCTGCCGGTGGCGGTGTACGGCAGCTGTCCGGTCAGCAGTTCATAGAGCACCACGCCCAGGGAGTAGACATCGCTGGTCACGGCAAGGGCTTCACCCCGGACCTGCTCCGGACTCGCATAGCGGGGCGTCATCAGCCGGTCACCCGGTCGGGTCAGATCCGGATTCTCGTCGGATTCGTCCAGCAGCTTGGCGATACCGAAGTCCAGCAGCCTGGCCTCGCCGGCACCGGTGATGAGCACGTTGGACGGTTTGATGTCCCGATGCAGGATCAGCTGGTTGTGGGCAAACGACACCGCGTTGCACACCTGGACCATCAGATCTACCCGCTGGCCCAGAGACAGTGCCTGGTGCTGCACGTACTCGACAATGTTCTGGCCGTCCACGTATTCCATCACCAGGAACGGCAGGTCGTCGGGAGTGACGCCGGCATCCAGCAGTCGCGCAATGTTGGGGTGTTCCAGCCTTGCGTGAATCTGCTGCTCGCGCTGGAAGCGGGAGATCCATGCCCCGCGTCCGGCACCGTGGCCCAATCCGGCGCCGGACCGCCGGGTCAGGATCTTGATGGCGACCTGGCGCTGGAAGGTGTCGTCATCCCGTTCCGCCAGCAGCACCTCACCCATGCCGCCACGGGCAATGCGGGACAGTATCCGGTACGAACCCAGACGTTCCGGCAGGGGTGGTGCCTCGGCGTCACCAACGCCCTGTTCCATCTCCAGCGGCGGGCCGTCGTGGGCCTGCAGCATCTGCAGCAGTTCGGTGACCAGGCCCCGGGCCTGGTCGGGGTCCATATCCTTGCCGGCAAGCTGCTGCTCGAGCCAGTGTTGCCTGCCGGCAGTGGTTTGTTCCCTCGCCGCGTCAAACAGCGACTGCAGCAGGTTCCATCGCTCCCGGGGATCCATTACTCGACCGCGAATGTATTCACGCCCACTTCCTTGCGAAGCCAGGCAATGGCGGCGGTCCAGTCCCGCTGCACGGTTTTCAGCGACACCTCCAGTGCCAGGGCGGTTTCCTCCAGGGTCAGGCCGCCAAACAGCCGATGCTGGAGAACCTGGACACCGCGGGGAAACGCGTCGTTCAGTTTGTCCAGGGCCAGGTCAATCTCCGTCACTTCCCTGGCCTGTTCATCCGTCAGCAGGCTCTCCACCTGGTCCAGCGGCACCGGCTGTTCGCCGCTGCCGCGCTTGCGCGACCGATGGGCGCGGGCGTAATCCACCAGCACCCGGCGCATGCACTCACTGGCGAAGCCGAAAAACTCGGCCCGGCTCTCCAGGGTGAATTTCCGCTGCTGGCTGAACTTCAGATACGCTTCATTGACCAGTCCGGTGGTGGACAAAGTGTGGGCATCCCGCTCCGAGCGCAGCCGCTTGCGGGCGAGGACGCGCAGTTCCTCGTAGACCAGCGGCAGGAGCTCTTCCATGGCTTCGCTGCGGCCGCTGGTGAGGTCCTGCAGCCAGGCTGTGATGTCAACGTCCCTGTGTTCCATGTCCACTGCGCGTTGAATGAACCGCCAGTGTTAATGGCGTGGCGTCCGCGAGTCAAGGCAAACGCTGCCCCACAATGGCTGAGTGGTTCCGGTTTTCCGACAGGCAGAGCAGATAATGTGCGGCCCTGGTGGCGCAGAACCTGTCGGCGGAGGCAATCGTCCTCAGGCTGCTGCGAAAACGCTAACTCTCGAACGCCTGCCAGCGTTGATGGACCTCCTTGAGCAGCGCATTGTATCCGGGGTCTGACTTGAGTCTTGTCAGAATGGGATCGTGCCGATCCAGGTAGGGGTGATTGATGAACCCCCGGTCCACGGCAATGGTCAGCCAGGCCACGGCATCATCGTTCCTGCCCGCCAGGACGCTGGCTTGAGCCAGTGTCCGGGGGAATATCTCGGCACCCGGCACCCGATCCGGGTTGGCGCGGGAAAATGGACTTTCGACCGATTCGCCTTTCAGCGCCGCCGCGATCAGCGCGGCGACCTGGGCGGGCATGGAGTCCGCGTCGTGCTGCGCAAAACCCGCGGCCAGATCGATGGCTTCATCATTCTGCTGGTTGACGGCCAGCAGCCATACCAGGAACAGCCGTGCCATGGGGCTGTCGGGCTGGGCCTCGAACATCCGGCGGTAACCGGGCAGCGCTTCGGCCGGCCGCCCGTCGAGCACGTCGGCCCAGGACGGCAGGAGCTGGTAGACCGGTATCAGTGGGTCAAGAGATAACAGCCGGGCAAACAGCGGGCGCGCCTTTTCCACCCGGCCCGAAACCAGGTAGCAGTTGCACAGCAGGCCAAGGGCGTCGGGGTCTGCCCAGTTACTGTCCAGGGCCGACTTGAGATCGTTCACCGCCGACTGAATTTTGCCCTGGGAGTAGTGCAGCCACCCTCGCAGCTGCAGCCCGCCGGCGGAGTTCGGGTCAGCCTCGAAGGCCCGCTCTGCGCACAGCTTTGCCTTTTCCAGGGGCTTCGGTCCCAGGTCCAGCCCGGTCTCCCGATACTGCAGGTAGGTCCGGCCCAGGTCGACATAAAGCTCCGCGCTGTCGCCGGTAATCGAAAGTGCATGCTCCAGCCGCTCGACCGCCCGATCGATACTGCTCCGGTCCCAGCGCATGGCTTCCTGCCGGGCCTGCACTACGGATTGCCAGACCGGCCAGCTCTTGATGGGCTTGTGGGCCAGGCGGTCCTCGTCTTCCCTGGAAAGGCGCAGCTCCAGGGCACCTGCCACCTCCCGCGCGATCTGCTCCTGGATCTCGAAGATGTCGTCGACCTCGCCGGAAAACTTCTCGGACCATTCGGTATGGTCGGAGGCGGCGTCGACCAGGCGCACGGTCACCCGGATACTGGTCTGGTGGCGTCGCACCGTGCCCTCCAGCAGGTGGCTGACCCGCAGCTCCTGGCCCAGGCTGCGCGCATCACGGTCTGATCCCTTCAGCGTCATTGACGAGGTGCGGGAAATGACGCGCAGCGAGTGCAGCTTGGAAAGGTCGGCGATGATTTCATCGGTGAAACCATCAGCGATGTACTCGTCACCGGCGTCTGAGCCGACGTAGCTGAGCGGCAGGACCACCACCGAGGCGATTTCGTCGTCGGGCGTGTTTTCCGTGGCCGACTGCGGACTGGGTTCGGCCGGGCCGCTCTGATCGCGCTTCAGCCACCGGTCCAGCTCCGATCGGTACGCATAAACGCTGCCCAGGGACTGGTGCATATGCCGGTGCACCGGCAGTGCCTCCTCCACCTCCCAGCGCCGTGCTGTGCGCACGCTGCGCCCCAGGTAATTGGCGATGGCTTTCCAGGAATCCAGTCGATCAGAAGGGTTTGCGCCAGGCATGGGCGTGATGATAGTCGGCCATAGTCGGTCAAAGCCAGCCATGGTGTGACATGGCCGTCCTTGTCCATTGCGGCGGGTGCGGGTCAGAACGAGCATCGACCTCGCATTCACCGAACTCGAACGAGGAAACCAGCATGAAACTACGACTGACTATCGCCGCGCTTGCCGCCTACATCACCGCCTTTAACGGCCACTGCAACGACCTGATGGAAGAGGCCGAAAAAGGTCGCCACTGGCAGGCTGTGTCTGGAACCGCCATTCACTACTTCAGCACCGCTGTGATTCACTCCGTGGTGGAGACCGAGACCGGTCTCATCCAGCGCAGCACCGACACCATTGAACTGAGTGGCGACCTGCAGGG